>Ga0182014_10002110_pt1 | contig 25579 bp, 19 predicted proteins | sample 612S2DmetaG_FD_120489 | JGI IMG/M metagenome (GOLD analysis project Ga0182014, IMG submission 120489) | Permafrost microbial communities from Stordalen Mire, Sweden - 612S2D metaG | ecosystem: Environmental > Terrestrial > Soil > Wetlands > Permafrost | place: Sweden: Stordalen | collected...
CCTGGACCAGGCCTTGGGAACCGAAGCTGATGGCCAGCGCGGCAATGGAACCACTGGCCAGGTAGCCGGTGAGACTGACGCCGAACTCCTCCAGGAAAAAACCAAGCGCGAAAAAGTAGATCAGAAAGGTCACGGTATTGGCCAGGAGCCGGACCAGGGTCCGACATGGAGGTAGGGAGAAAGATTGCCATGGGTAAAGAACTCCTGGGGTTGATCTGGCCCGCGCCAAGGTCCTCGATTCCCTCCCAGTGTAGACCTCGCGAGCAGGCTGGACGATCTGCTAAGTTTGGGCAGCCAGGGTCTCGAATGGAATGATCCTTGCTTCGGCTGAGGCGCCCATGGCCTGCTCAAAAACACCACCAGAAGATGTAGCCAAAATTCTGAATGGCCCTCCGATAGGCAGGATGGGCAATCCATTCGTCCAGCGTGAGCAGTCTGCTGTGGGTCCGATCCTCATCCAGGGCTTCCTGCAGTTCTTTGGCCAAGGCCTTGCTCCGCACCATCAGGTTCAGTTCCAGGTTGCGCTTGAAGCTGAAGGAATCGAGATTTGCAGTGCCAATCAAGACGAGATCCTCATCCAGCAAGGCAACCTTGGCATGGAACACCCGCCCCCGGCGCTCCCATATGCGGACCCCCGCCCGAAGCAGTCGGCCGAAGGTCGCTCGGCTGGAAGCCTGGGCGCAGGGGTGATCCGTATCTCCTGGCGCGATGAGGTCCACCACGACGCCCCTCCTCGCCATCCGCAGGAGCACCCGCAGGAACTGGGGGTCAGGAATGAAGTAGGCATTGGCGAAGACCGCCCTCTTTTGCAACTGCCTGAGAATCAGCAGGAAGTGGTGGCGAATGGCCCACTTCCCACCACAGTGGCTCGACGCGATCTGGATCGGAACATCGCAGTGCCAGCCTGGTTCTGCCACGGGCGTTCCTGCAACAGACGTGGGTTCGGGCATCGTTCCACCCGTGCGCCTCCAGGACTTCAGGAAGTCGGCCTCCAGTTGCTCGATTGCGGGTCCCTGGAGTTCGATCCCCAGATCCCGATAGTATTTCGGAGGAATTTCATCGTTGTATTCATTGCTCCAGTTCGCGCTGCCCACCATGGCCCTGGTCCCGTCCGCGATCAGCAACTTCCGGTGATTGCGGCGCCGCCACAGGTGCCAGGGCAGGCGCCAGCCGATGGGGTGGAAAAACCGGACATCCAGACCAGAGGCCTTGATCATCCTGACGGCGTCCCAGCTTCCCAAATGGTCGACCACGCCTCGAACGTTGACCCCTCGTGCCTGGGCCTCCCGCAGGCTGGCCATCAGGTCTCGGCCGGTGGAGTCGTTTGCCCATTCGTAAATCTCGAAGTGGATGGTCACCTGGGCTCTTCCGATCAATGTCCGGAGGCAGCCCAGGATCTCAGTCCCTGATGGAAGGAGCCGAACATCATTGCCTTCGGATACAGGCAGCCGGTGGCGCTCCCCGTAACGCATGAGCTGATTCCACAGGTTCGCGACCCGCTTTCGGATAAACGACGGGGTTGCTGGGATCAATCTATGCGGCATGCCAACCTACCCTCCAGCAATCCACCCGTCTGGGGGAACCCACCATGGGCTCTATCGGGAATCGTCAGGTCTTTTTTACCTCCTTGAACCGGATCCAGCCTCTTTTGGCGATGAACCGGGTGAACATGACCATCCGTCTCACCGCCTCGTCCACGTCGTCCCCGGTCTTCTCGCTCTGGAGGCGGGCGACATCCAGGATGCTCCGGGTGCCGTCCATGCTGAGCCAGGCCGACGAGGCGAGCTCGTCCAGCTCGATGTCAGAGACGGGCTCCCGGTGGGCCAGCCTGGCCATGAGCTTCTTGACGGGGTTGATCCCGAACTCCAGGACCACCTTGCCTGCATCGGTCACCCTGAACCGGCGATGCCTGATTTCAGGGACATATAGGACGAAGTTGTACTTGTCCTTGGCGTGCTCCTGGTCGGTCATTCTGGCCGAGCCTTGCGCAGGGAGTACCAGTACATCCAGGCTCCCAGCAGCAGGAACATGACAAGTGCCACCAAATTACTTTTGGAGACCGCCGGGAACAGCTTGAGCCCGAGGCCGATGTTCACCCCGAGGGCGGCGAACATCCCGACGACAATGCCCATCAGGGCGTCTCCGGCCACCAATCCCGAGGCGAGCAGAACGCCCTTGTCGATGGCGATGGCATCCTCATCGCCCTGTTTCTTCGCTTTCCGTTCCACCAGGGACCTGATGATGCCGCCCGCGAAGATCGCCGAGGTCAGGCCCAGCGGAAGGTAGATGCCAATGGCGACGGCGAGGATCGGAAGGTCCACCAGGTAGCAGAAGACGGCCAGCGCCACCCCGATGGCGACCAGCGTCCACGGCAGCTGGCCGGTCATGATGCCCTGGACGATCAGCTTCATGAGCGTCGCCTGGGGAGCAGGGATGGCCATGCTTCCGACTCCGTAAGCCTTGTGGAGCATCATCAAGGTTCCCGCACAGGCGACCGACGCCACCGAGACGGCGACGAACATGCCCACCTGGTTGGCTCTGGGATCGCCACCGATGATGAAGGTGGTCTTGAGACTCTGGGAACTGCCACCCGCCACGGCGATGGCGATACAGATGACCGAGCCGATCATGAGCGCGGTGGTCATGCCTGGAGTGCCGGTCTGTCCCATGAGCTTCAGCACGGTGGCGACCACGAGCAGGGCCGCGATGGTCATACCTGACACGGGGTTGTTGGACTCGCCGATCAGGCCGACCATACGGCCCGAAACCACCGCGAAGAAGAAGCTGAACACCACGGCCATGATCCCGCCGACCGGGCCGCCGCCCACAGCCGGAACGAACCATACCAGGAGAAAGCCCAGGACCGCCGCCGCGATGACCCAGCTGAGGGGCGTCTCACGATTCACCCGGGTCACCGGGCCGGCTTCACCCTTGCCCATGCCCCCGGCAGCCAGCTTGAAGCTCCTGTAGATGGCGGGAAGGGATTTCGCAAGCGATATGAAGCCCCCGGCCGCGACGGCGCCCGCGCCAATATAGCGGATGTAATGGGACCAGATGGCGTTGGCATCCATATGAGAGATCAGGACCGTGGAGGGGAAGACCGGCTGCGTCAGCCCGGTCCCGAACAGCTTCAGCAAAGGGATCAGCGCCAGCCATGCGATGAGGGAGCCGGCGAACATCATGGCGGTGGTCTTGGTGCCGACGATGAAGCCGACGCCCAGAAGGGAAGCCATGGTGTCGATGCTGACGATGGTGCCCTGGTAGGATTTGATCGTGTAGGCAGCCTCCTCGCCCCAGAACGAGAAGCCGCCGCTGAGCATCTTGAAGGCGGCGCCGATGCTGATGCCCGTGATGATGGTCTTGAATCCGCCTGCGCCTTCGGTTCCCGTGACGAGGATCTCCGCGGCGGCCATCCCCTCGGGATAGATGAGCGTGCCGTGCTCCTCGACGATGAGGTACCTGCGCACGGGGGTGATGAAGGCAATGCCCATGAGGCCGCCGATGACCGTCACGATGATGATCGTGGTGACGCTCACGTGGAGGCCGAGGAGGATCAGCGCGGGGAGGACGAAGATGATGCCGCCCGCGAGGGCCTCGCCCATCGCGGCCAGGGATGAGACCACGTTCGCTTCAAGGATGTTGTTCCGCTTGAAGACCTTCTTCAGCAGGCCGATGGCCAGGATCGCGCCGGGGACGGCCGAGGCGATGGTCAAGCCCACCTTGAGGCCGAGATAGGTGTTCGCCGCGCCGAACAGGAGCGCGAAGAGGATGCCCATGATGATGGAGTAGCCTGTGATTTCGGGCATCGCCTCGGTCGTGGGGACATAGGGCACATAGTCCACGCCAGCGCAGCCGCCGTAGGCGTTCTTGGATAGCCCGAGTTTTTTCTCTGCTTTCTCCATGGTTATCTCCCCTTATTTCAGTTTTGCGAGAACTGCGGTCAGAAATTTCCACGTGTTGGCCACCGACTTGATGCTCAGGTGCTCCTCGGCGGTGTGGACGTTGTAGAGGTTCGGGCCAAAGCTGATCATGTCTGTCTGCGGCAGTGTCACCCGGAGCAGGCCGCATTCAAGCCCTGCATGGATGGCCTTGATCTGGGGGGCGCTGCCGAAAACGTCCTTGTAGACGCTGGCGCACAGTTCCCGGATCCTGGAATCCGCCTGGTACTGCCAGGCGGGATAGGCGCCGGCCCTGGCGCTCTTGGCGCCGGCCAGGCCTGCCAGGATCTCCACCCTGCGGGCAAGGTTCTCCCGGATCGAATCGACGCAGCTCCTGATCATGACGATCAGCTTGATGGACTCGCCCGACTGCTCGAGCACGCCGAGGTTCAGGCTGCTTTCCACGAGACCTTCCAGGTCCCTGCTCATGGACTGGACCCCATTGGGGGCGACCACGAGCAGGTCGATGAGCTTGTCCGTGGAAGCGCGGTCCAACTGGCGCTCGGCCTTGTCGCCAGCGACCATGACCACGCTGAGGTCCGGATCCGCGCTGGCGAATTCCTTTTTCAGGTCCTTGGACAGGCGATCCACGATGACTTTGATCTTCGTGAGGACCTCAGCTTGCGCCGTGATGGTCGCCTGCGCTTCCCGGGGGATCGCATTGGATTTCGCGCCTCCCGACAGCGAGACGATGGCGAACGCCCCCGCTGCCCGGGCGGCATCCAGGATTTGGCCCAGAAGCTTGATCCCGTTCGCCCGTTGCTGGATGATCTCCAGCCCCGAATGCCCACCCTTCAGGCCCGAGACCTCGATGTGCAGCGTGCTGCCCGCAGCCGGCTCCCATCGGGTGGCGAACTCGCATACGACACTAACTCCGCCCGCGCAGCTGACAAAGAACACGCCTTCTTCCTCGGAATCGATATTCAACATCGTCTTTCCGGTGAGATGGTCGGCCTTGAGGGCATGGGCCCCATCCATGCCGGTCTCCTCGCTGGTGGTGACGAGCATTTCCAGCGGCGGGTGGGGGATGTCCTTGCTGTCCAGGATGGCCAGTCCGCACGCCACGGCGATGCCGTCGTCCCCGCCGAGGGTGGTGCCGTCCGCCCGCAGGAAGTCTCCCTCGATTTTCAGGACCAGCGGGTCCTTGGTAAAATCGTGCTTGGACCCCTTGACCTTCTCGCAGACCATGTCCATGTGTCCCTGGAGGATCACGGCGGGTGAATGCTCATAGCCCGCGGTTCCAGGTTTCCGGATGATCACGTTCAGGGCTTTGTCTTGAAATGCCTCGAGCTTCCTCTGCTTGGCGAAATCGACCAGGAAGTCGCTCACCTGCTTTTCGTTGCCTGAACCTCTCGGGATCTTGGTGATTTCTTCAAAGTAGTGGAATACCTCTTTGGGTTTCAATTGCTCCAGCATCCGACCCCTCCCCAAGTGGTTATTCATAATTTCGCAAACCGGTTGCAGTAAGCAATTTCTGGTCCAATAGTTAAATGCATATATTTAAATATTTAAATTACCGTTGATGCCTGTGGGGTCGTGGATTCACTCAGAATGATTTGTAATTCTTTCAAATCGAATGGGAGCAACCGGGGTTTTTAGCGTGGTTGGCCCATCGCTGGCGACTCTACCGACCCACTAGGCCCGAATTGTGGAATGGGGAATAACACTGCATAAGGAGAAGTTGCCAGATCCAGAGATGGCGAACCCTCTCAGTCCCAGGTGCGGGCCTCCAGATTCCAGAGCCGATCGACCGGATGGTTTTCCGCAAGCGCCTTGTGGAGGGGGCCCATGAAGCTCCGGACCTTCACCATGAATTCAGGCAGGGCCGCCTCCGTGGCGGACTTGTAGAACGGTTCGACGCTGGTCCCCTGTACGATCCCATCCTTGTGGGCCCAGACCTGGGGCAGGTCGGTGTCCGCCTGAAGCTCGTCTTTGAGAGGGGAGGCCGCGTGGGCGGTGGGGAAACCCCGGGTCACCTGGCCCAACTTGGTGGGAAAGGCATACCAAAGTGTTTCTCCACCCAAGAACCCCGCCTCATCAGAGGCGGAGCCCCATGTCCTGCCCCACCAGGAAATCTACCCCAGGGGGCTGAACCCCCAACTGCCGCAGGAGGCCTGCAACTTGGCCTCGATGATAGGTCTGGTGGTTGATCAGATGCAGCAGCGTGTGCCATAGGGGATACGTCCAGGTTTGGCCCTCGAGATTGACGTAGGAGAACGGCTGTTCAAGCGCTTTCTCATCCAGGTGGGCCAGGTACGCTTTCATCTCGGACTCCACCAGGCGCCAGCGCGCGGACAGCGCGGCCAGGCTGGAGAACTCCTCGGGCGATCGCAATGCATGGGGTAGGCGCCCTTGCCAGCGTTCCAACCAGAGCCATTCCACGATGACCAGGTGGGCGAGGGCGAATCCTAGGGATGGAAAGCCGCTGACCAGTGGGCGCCACACCTGCTCCTCGGTGAGCGTCTCGCAGGCTTGCAGATGGCGATCCCGGGCCCAGTAGTTGTAGGTGAACAGCTCTACCAGCGCTGGTTGCGAGAGGGGTGCGGCCATCGTCGAACCCTTTCTTTCAGATATGGACTGCTCTCGCGCCAGGACGGGCTGGTCATATTCGCCCATTCGAGATCAGAAAAATCACTCCAGCATCGACCCGGCCAAGGGTGCTCGGCCCGAAGAAAATATCGGCTCCAATCTACATTTGAATCCGCTGCCGTGCACGCAGAATCGAACCACGGCTCTGAACGCTGGTTCGAATCCGGGCTCCCGGCAAGGAAAGGGGGCACCCATCGGATGCCCCCTTTGATCGTACTGATTGGCGCGAGTGGAATCGAACCACGGCTGCGCCCCGCGGCATTGGCTGCGCACGAGAATCCGCCTGCGGCGGACCGGAGAGGAACGCTCTGGCGTCCCTCTCCTTTCTCTACCTTAGGACCATCTTGAACAATGCAAGCAGGATGCCCACGGCACTGCCGACCACTGCCCCGTTCAGCCGAATGAACTGGAGATCTCCACCCACCTTCTCCTCGATCTGGGCCACCAGGTCGCCATCGGAGAGTTTGGCCAAGCTTCCCGCCACCATCTCGCCGATGACGCCGTGGTTCCGGCTGGCGAGGTCCAGAATGGAGCGGCGCACCCACCCGTCCAGGCGTGCCTGATTCTCGGGCTCTTCCCTCAACTCTTTGAGCAGGTTCTCCAGGACCCGGTCCAGGAGGTAGGAAAAGTGGCCTGTGGCATCGCGCAGCTCTTCTCGAAGGGTTGCCTGGAGCCGGGTAAGGATCCTGGATAGGATGGGCCCCAGTTCAGCGTGTTCGGTCAGATGACGCTGGAACTGCTCGAGGGACGCGCAGGCCTCGCGGTCCCCCTGGGCCAGCTTCCGGGCGAACCTGGCCAGTTGCTCATCCAGCTTGGCGCGCAAGGGATGCTGGCGGTCCTGCTGAATGGCCCGGAGGCTTCCGGCGATGGCGCCGGCAAGGCTGCCGGTGACTTCGTCGTAGTCGAGGAAGAGTTCCCCGGCGGCTCCCTTGATGTTCTCCCAGAACCCTTTCTCCTTGTAATTGACCACGGCGCTTTCAAGCATCCGTCTGATGGGGGTATTGAAGTCCCCCTGTTCGGCACTATTGGCCAGACTGCCCGCGAGGAAGTCCCAGATGGCGCCGCTGTCCCCCGCCTCGATGCGCGCCTCGATCCACCTGCCGAAGGCAGGGCCCAGTTCCAGTTCCGCCAGTTGGTCCCGCAGAGCGCGCTCCAGAAATCCGGCTATTTCGGGGGCGTCCAGACTTCCCGCGAGGCGTCCCAGCAGGTCTCGGGCTGCCTCGACCATCTGGGCACGGGTGCCGGGGATGGCGAGGTGGTCCAGAATGAACCGGCTCGCGTTTAGCCGGGCCAGGTGTTCGGCCAGGGTCTCGGGGCTCAGCCAGCGGTTCTGGACCATGTCCACGATGCCCGTGGAGAGCTTGGCCCGGTTCGTCGCAATGATGTTGGTATGGAGCAGGGCGAACCGCCTTGACGGGATCGGCCGGAACAGGGCCGACACCGCGAACCAGTCCGCGCAGCCGCCCACCATCCCGGCCTCGAAGCCGGACTGGAGGATGGACCACCCGGGCGCGACAGCGATGCCAAAGCAGCGGAGCGTCTCCATGGCGGCGAAGCCGGCGGTGGCGGCAAGGAGGGACAAGGATCCAACGCGGTTCCTGCGTGGCATGGGAACTCCGGGGGCGAAGGGGTAGGGGCTCAATGTCGATCAATGATAATGAGTCGCCCGTGAAAAACCACTTTCGGGAGCCGGAGGCTGCGGAAGGACTCTCGACACTGTGGGGAGGGCCCGAGCCAGGGCTCCTACTCGTGGTCGGTTCGCCCGCGGTCAGGCCGCCGGAGCCGTGCCGTCCAACCTGGCGATGAGCTTGTCCAGGGTCGCCTGGAAGTTGGCCACCGCTTCGTCGGCGTAGCCCCGGAAATCTTTGTTGAGCTTGCCGTAGCGGACCCGCATCTGCTCCAGTACCTGGTCCCGGTAGACCTTCAGTTCGGCCAACTTCTTCAGGTAGTCGTCGCCTTTAATGCCAGCCAGGCGCTCCTCGAAGGCCCGCGCCACCCGGTCCAGGGTGTACTTGAACCGGTCCAGCTCCAGCAGATTCTGGGTGATTCGGAAGAAGTGGTGGCCCTTCACGGCCATGGTCATTGTCTCGGCCGCCATCCGCGGGCGGGCGAGCATGCCCTTCACCAGAAATTTCCAGTAGGCCCAGGAGTAGCGGGAAAAGGTTTGGACGCAGAGGGACATGACGAGAGCCCTGAGCTCCATGAGACCGATCCGGCGCGGCGCCGGGCTTGCGTGCGTCATCGTCCGCAGCAGCTTGAGGCAGCGTTCGAAATACCGGTTCGGATCGTAGATTTCCGCCAGGACCCGCTTATAGCCTTCGATGAGCTTATGTGGGTCCATCCTCGGCACGAAGTTGAGGCGGAGATCGTGGGTGTTGTTGCCCCCGCCGGTGGCCTCCGTCAGCCGGCCCTCCAACTGAAGGCGATGGTGCAGATGGGTTTTGGGCAGGGCCGTGAGCAGACCCACCATGGCCGTGGGGATGGCGGCCTCCTGGATGAACTGGACCTGGCGATCGAAGATGTCCTCGGCGTCGCTGTCGAAACCGACGATGAACCCGCCCGACACCTCCATGCCCTTCTTCTGGACCTTCCGGACGCTGGTGAGCATGTCCGCCTTGAGGTTCTGCTGCTTGCCGGCGGCCTTCAAAGTCGCGACATCAGGCGTCTCGATGCCCATGAAGACCATGTCGAAGTTCGCCTCGATCATCAGATCCATGAGCTGATCGTCGTTGGCCAAATCCAGGCTGGCTTCGGTGAACAGCGTGAAGGGAAAGTTCCGCTGCCGCTGCCAATCGATTAGCTGTGGAAGCAGGGCCTTCACTTCCTTCCGGTTGCCGATGAAATTGTCATCCACCAGGAACAGCGAACCGCGCCAACCCGCCCGGTAGATGGCATCCAGCTCCCGCAGCAGCTGGTGTGCCATCTTGGTGCGCGGCTGGCGGCCGAACAGCTCGATGATGTCGCAGAACTCGCAGGTGTGTGGGCAGCCCCGGGAATACTGCAGGGCCATCTGGGCGTAGGGCCGCCCCCGGACCAGATCGAAGCGGGGCGTCGGCGAGAGCCGGAGATCGGGCTTTTCCGTGCTGGTATACAAGGGTTTGGCTTGGCCCAGGGCCAGGTCATGCAGGAACGGCGGCAGGGTGGTTTCCGCCTCGTTCAGCACAAAATGGTCCACACCCCGAATCTCCTCGTGACAGCTGGTGGGGTATGGGCCCCCCGCCACCACGGGCTTGCCCAGCTCGTTGCACAGCCTGATCGCGCGCTCCAGGGATTCCTTCTGGACGATCATGGAGGAGGTAAAGACGAGATCGGCCCAGGCGACCGCGGCTCGGGTCAGCGGTTCTACATTCATGTCCAGCAGCGTCACTTCATAGTCCGAAGGCAGCATGGCCGCCACGGTCAGCAGCCCCAGGGGAGGAAACAGAGCCTTCTTGCCGATGAAGGGGAGCACGTAGCGCAGGCTCCAGTACGTGGCCGGCATCTCAGGATAGACCAGCAAAACTTTGAATCCCAAAGTCCGCCTCCTTCGCGAGAACATTCAGATTATCTCATCCCAATCAATTCCTACGGAAGGGTCTCGCCGTCCTGACGACCGCCAACTGGGGCGCGGGGGAAGGGGCATCCAGTTCCCCCAGGGCCAGACGGCGGAAGATCCTTTCGCCGGCCAGACGTTCCCTGGTAGACCTGGTCCCGGCCCCGGAGCCGGTGCTGGGGCACAACATGGATCACCTGTGCCTGCGGGTGCCCTGCCCGTGAAACCTGCAAGGTTCGTGTCACTGAGCTCAGGGGCTGATGTCCAGGCGTTCGGCGGCGTTGCGGGCTGGCTTGACAGGTTTCTCATTCATTCCTTTTCCAGGTTCCGTCCGATGTAGGCCGAGTAATCGTTAGGGGCAGGGTCGTAGGTCTTCTTCATGAGAGGAGAGGAAATTAAGAAATCCGCTGTGCTACGGGTGCAGGCGATGGGCATGTTGTAGACCACGGCGATACGCAACAGCGCCTTCACGTCCACATCATGGGGATGGGGCTCCATTGGGTCCCAGAAAAAAATGACTAGGTCGATCAGGCCCTCCGCGATCATCGCCCCCAATTGCTGGTCGCCTCCCAGAGGGCCGGACTTGAGGAGCTGAATGGGGGGGATGGGGAGTGGTTCCTCCACCTCCCCGGCCTTTCTGGCGAGGGCCTCCTCGACCAAGCGTCCGGTGGTGCCGGTGCAGACGAGCTTATGCTCCGCCAGAATCGAATGGTTCCAGGAAACCCATTCGATAAGATCCTTCTTGCGGTTGTCGTGTGCAACGAGGGCGATGGTTTTCTGGTGCATAGCTGACTCCCCAGTTCATCGTCCTACGTTTTCCGAGGCTAGAACGTGAAAAGGACGTTAAATATTTCCTTTGGGGCATTCATCTTCCAGGTCGAAAGGGGACCAACGTTTGTCATCTGGAGGATAATGGTGACCCGGCTTCCGAGGAGCACACCATGACCAATCTGAAAGCAACCAAGACCCATCAGGACCTGATGGACGCCTTCTCTGGAGAATCCCAGGCCAACCGCCGCTACCTCTTTTTCGCCAAGGTGGCGGAAATAGAGGGCTATACCGAAGCAGCGGGCAACTTCAAAGAGACCGCAGACGGCGAAACCGGCCACGCCCTTGGCCACATGGAATACCTGAAGAGCGTGGGCGATCCGGCGACGGGCCTACCCATTGGCGATACCACTCTCAACCTCAAGACCGCCATTGTCGGCGAGACCCACGAATACACCGACATGTATCCCGGGATGGCGAAGGACGCCCGGGAGGAAGGTTTTATTGAGATCGCCGACTGGTTCGAAACCCTGGCTAAGGCTGAAAAGAGCCATGCCGGCCGATTCCAGAAGATTCTCGACAACATCTTGAACGAAGCTCTACGGGGGGAGGACAATTCGTCCCATTCAAAGCGATGATCACATGCTGGGTTTCCAGAAAGGAACTCGCCGCACCACGTCGTGGATATCCCCTGGAGCGAGCATCCTCTACGACGCTGATCGTGACCTTTGCCATGACCCACGCCAATATAATGTCGTGAATGGCCGAAGGCTCAGGCAGAATTAGCCCCGGCAAGGCCCACTGCCGCCCTCTGGGCCCGCGCCCGGTAAGGTCCCGAACCGAAAAACCAGCCCCCGGATGATCCTGGAGGAGGGGTGTTCGGGTAAAATGGAGCCCAGTCACCCAGCTTTCACAAAGTTTCACGGATCCAGGATGGTGCTTGAGGAAGGGCTTAAAAGACAGTCAGTGACCATGTATTGGACCGAAAGGTGTATTCCTATGAGCCCCATGAGATTCGAATCCCAAGATCACCTTGAAGAATTTTTGACAGACAGGGAAGATCGTGATCAGGAAATTCCTCCAATTGGTTTTATGCGCATTAGACACCTTTTTCTTTTTTCTGAAAAAGAGGGTTCCCGTTTGAACGATGAGGAGCGTGATGATGAGTTTTTTGGTCCAGGGTTTGATTTGGGTGCCATTGAAAAATTTGCCAATAGAATCGGATTTAAAGTAACTTCAGATCCTGTGGGAATATGGAAACGAAATAGTATGGTTATATTTTCAAGATTAAAGTTCTAGCCGAACATTGACCCTATGCTTGCCCTGCTGGTCACGCTGCTCGGCATAAAATTGTTTCAAAATATCTTCCATTCGGTTGGTTCCCCAGGAATCCATTTCGACGGCGGCTGGACCATAGGTATACACCAGGCTCTTCCCGGGGGAGGGGCTCAATTTCCGCAACTTTGGGGTAGAGCCTTCACTGCCTGCCCCCTATCTCATGGTAGGCGACACAGCGGGACCTCCGCTTCCCGGGCCGGGCGGAGGGAGTCGCCGTTCCCGAGGCGCGAAGGGGCCTCCTCCAGGGCGGCCGCGATCACCTCCCGCATGTCGTCCGCGAAGACCACCTCGAGCTGGTCCCGGACCTCGGCCGGCACCTCCTCATAGTCGCGCCTGTTCTTCCCTGGCAGGATGACGCGGGTGATCCCGGCCCGATGGGCGGCGAGGACCTTGGACTTGATGCCCCCGACAGGCAGCACGCGGCCGCGCAGCGTGCACTCGCCGGTCATCGCCGTGTCCGGGCGCACCCGCCGCCCGGTGAGGAGGGAGGTGAGCGCCGTGAACATGGTGACCCCCGCGGAGGGGCCGTCCTTGGGCACGGCGCCGGCGGGCACATGGATGTGCAGGTCCCAGGCCTCCAGGGCGTCCTCGCCGTCCCCGGCGATCCCGAGCTCCACGGCGTGGCTGCGGACGAAGGTCAGGGCCGCCTTGGCGGACTCCTTCATCACGTCCCCGAGTTGGCCCGTGATCTCCAGGCGCCCCTTACCGGGCATGCGCGAGGTCTCGATGAAGAGGATGTCGCCGCCCGCAGGGGTCCAGGCCAGCCCGGTGGCGACCCCGGGGACCGAGGTGCGCTCGGCGATCTCCGAGAAGAAACGGAGCTTGCCCAGGTAGGTGGGGAGGTCCGGTTCGTCCACCTCCATCCGGGGCGCCTTGCCGTCCGCCGCACGCGCCACCTCGAGGGCCGCGCCGCGGCAGATTTTGGCGATCTCCCGGTTGAGCTGGCGCACGCCGGACTCCCGGGTATAGTCGCGGATGATGGCGGCCAGGGAGCCGTCGGTGATGGACAGGCAGCCCTCCGGGATCGCGAGCTCCGCGAGCAGCTTGGGAATGAGGTGGGTGCGCGCGATCCGGAGCTTCTCGTCCTGGGTGTACCCCGCCAGCTCGATGACTTCGAGCCGGTCGCGCAGGGGCGCCGAGAGGCCGCCCAGGTCGTTTGCGGTGCAGACGAAGAGCACTTCCGAAAGATCGAAGGGGAGCTCCAGGTAGTGGTCGGTGAAGCTCTTGTTCTGCTCCGGATCGAGGACCTCCAGGAGCGCGGCCTCTGGGGAGCCCCTCCAGCCGCTGCCGAGCTTGTCGATCTCGTCGAGGAGCAGGACCGGGTTGCGGACCTTGGCCTTCTTCAGTGCCGACAGGACGCGGCCGGGGAGGGCGCCGATGTAGGTCCGCCGGTGGCCGCGCAGTTCGGCCTCATCCCCGACGCCGCCCAGGGCGACCCGGACCAGGGGCCGCCCCGTGGCGTCGGCGATGGACTGGCCCAGGGAGGTCTTGCCCACGCCCGGAGGGCCCACGAGGCAGAGGATCGTGCCGCGGGACCGCCCCGTCAGCTTCAGGACGGCCATGTGCTCCAGGATCCGCTTCTTCACGTCGGCCAGGCCGTGGTGGTCCTCGTCCAGCTTGCGGGCAACGGAATCGGGGTCGTCCTTGACCTCGGCCTTGGCGCTCCAGGGCAGGTCGGCGATGAGCTCGAGCCAGGTGCGGATGACGTTGGCTTCCGGCGCCTGCGCCGACATCCCTTCGAGGCGCTGGAACTCCCGGTCCGCGGCCTCCCGGGGCTCCTCGGGGAGCCCAGCCTTGTCGAGCCGCTCCTTGAGCTTGCCCATTCCGTCGGCCTGCCCGTCGTCCCCCAGTTCGCGCTGGATGGCACGGAGCTGCTCACGCAGGACGGCCTCGCGCTGACCCTTCCCGACCTCCCGCTGGGCATCCTGGCGGATCTTGCGCTTGACCTCGGCGTGCAGAACCTGGGTGCCGAAGAGGTCGAGCACGAGCCTGAGGCGCGCAGCCACGCCGCGCTCGGCCAGCACCTCCAGTTCCCGGGCCATGGGCAGTCTCAGGGCCGAGGCGACCTGGTCGGCGTAGAGCCCCGGATCGGTGCCGGGACCGGCCAGGTCCCCGTGGGCCCAGCCTTCCACGCCCTGGACCTTCTCCCGCAGCTCCACGGCCAGCGCCGCTGCCGCTTCGGCGTCTTCCACCTCGTCACAGACCGGGTTCCCGGAGGCCGTCCAGAAGGGGTCGTTCCGCAAAAGGCCCGTGAGCTGGAACCGGTCGAGCCCCTCCAGCGTCAGACGGTAGTCGCCGGCGGAGACCCGGTGGATGTCCACGATCCGGGCAAAGACCCCGACCGGGTTCAGGTCCGCCGTCGCCAGATCGTCGTTGCGCGTCTCCCGCTGCGGCGCGATGCCGATGACGTCGCCGGCGCGGACCGCCTCCAGGAGCGCGACGGATCGGCTCCGGCCCACCGGCAAGGTCAGCACGGTCCCCGGGAACAGCACGCAGGACCGGAGTGGAAGCAGCGGGAATGGGTTGGCTGGCACTGCGAAGCCGCCGCGAAGGGTGGAGTGGTCGTTCATGGTGGATCCCCTTTCAGGATGTTCATCTCGTTTATTGGAACGTTCGTTCCATTATCAGGCCAAAAAAATCACCCCAGGATCGACAGGGTGATCCGCACCGCGGCCTCCAGGTCCGGCCGTGCGACACCGGCCAGGGCCGAAACCTGCAGCCCGTAGATGGTGCTCTGGAACACCAAGCCCAGGGTCCGGGAATCGTGATGCGCCCCCAGGTCGCCCTCCGCCTGCGCCCGCCGGAAGCGGTGCTCCCAGAGGCTGAGGCAGTCCTGAAAGCCGTTCTGGACGCACTGGGCGGTCCACCCGTCGAAGCGGGCCCGGTCCAGGGCCGCGTGGGCGATGAAGCAGGGCCGGCAACCCGGCGAGGCCAGTTGGGCGACGACCCCTTCGAGGACCGCGGAGACGGCCCGGCGCAGGGGCATGGGGCTTTCCAGGGCCACCAGGACGGACCGCGGCCCTTCCGCGACATAGCGCTCGAGGGCCTCGCGGTAGAGCGCCTCCTTGTCCCCGAAGGTGTCGTAGAGGCTCTGGCGGCCGATCCCCATGGCGTCCACGAGGTCCTGGATCGAGGTCGCCTCGTAGCCCTTGGCCTGGAACAACTCCAGGGCCCTCGCAAGGGTCCGGTCGCGGTCGAATGCCTTTGGTCTCGCCATGAAGACAAGGATAAGGATATGGAACGATCAGTCAATAAAATTGTCGAACGGTCCGGACCTGGCGCACCTTTCCAGGAACTGCAGGACGGTGATTTGAAGGGCAGGCCCTGGAAAGAGAATTCTCAAGCAAACTGGTCGAGGTGGTACCGCAGGGGCACTGTTGCAAAACCGCCCGGTTATAACTGATCGCTATCCACTCGATCCATCGAGGAACCAAACCGGGCCTCAGAAAGAAACCTACCCACCTGCCTCCGGTGCCGCAGCAAGTGGACAATGGCGTGCTCAAGGAGCTGCTCCAGGTTGTAGATGGGCCCCCAGCGCACCTGGAACTGCAGGGCTGCCATGTCCTCAAAGCTCATCAGCCACATCCCTTCGAAGGTCTCAGCCGTCCGGGAGGCCAGGATCTCCAACTCGCGGACAGCGTCAAGGGGCGTTTCAATTTTGTAATCCGGCGTGTCGAAGGACATGCCCAAGGCCTTGCGTAGGTAATGGATGTAGGCGTAACCCGCCTGGATGACATGCTTAACCACCGATTGGATGGTGCGGCTGTTCTCATCCGTGCTATCGGCGTCCCGCACATGCAGGAATGCCTCCTGTTTCAGCGGGCCCACGAACTGGTTCAACTCCCGCACCGCCCGCTCGTACTCGTCCATCATGGCGCCAAGCGCGCCGACCCGGTGGGTAATGGCTGTCACGGAACCTCCCAAGGATAGGTTTGGACCAATCATACAAACGGTTCCTGGCCATCACCAGGGTCACCAGCCCAGAGAAGACACTTGACTGGGTGCGCGTTTCCAGTTGAATCCCTGAAGGAGCAGTTTGACTTTGGAATCCGCCTCGAATTGATAGAACCCGCTAACAATGCTTGTTCCCAGGTGGGCCAATTCTGCCAGCCCGGGGCCTTCAACTCTGAGGTAGCTGACCTGGTTCATTTCATACCTGCGAAATGAAAACCCAAGCGTCTTGGCCAAGGCGCGGATCGCCTTGCTGTCGGCAATGTTCCTAGCGCCGAGGAGCACCCAATCCATCCCGACGATACCGTGGTCAACCGAGTACTGCAGGTTGACATAGTCTTCATCCGTCGCATCGTGCGGAAGAAACATCAGTACCGCGTATCGCGGATAGCCCTGCCCAAGGCTCAGTGACTCGATCACGGAGGCCATTTCACTGACAGAAATCATTGGATAATCGGGCACTTCCATCTCTTCGGGAAGGTGATGCCGCAGTGCCTCAGGCAGGTTCTCCCTGATATCTGCGAGGTCGGACAGCCCATCCGCCTCGGGGCATCGGGAGTAGAATCTCACCCATCGGGCGGGGGCGTGGGCCGTCGTCGGATTTAACCCAACTTTTCCGACCGCGAAGCTCGAAGACCTGAGCGGGAGGATGCCGGCGGATGCTGGCGAGGAGGCGTGATGCTTAACCATGATCCCTATCCGGATGGGGGTGTTGGAACCGTCGAAAGACCCTGGATGGACCGGGTGATCCGACCGGACGAAATCGAGCGGTACCTCATCAACGGCAAGGATTTCATCGATGACAACTTTATCGAGCTGCAGCTGAGACGCAATGCCCGACCGGACCCGGCCAGGATCCGGGACATCATCGCCAAGGCCTTCGCCATCGAGTCGCTCGACCCCGAAGACACCGCCGCCCTGCTCAATGTGCAGGACCCGGACCTCTGGGAGGAGATCTTCGAGGCCGCCGCCAAGATCAAGAACAAGGTCTACGACAACCGGATCGTCACTTTCGCCCCGCTTTACTGCGGGTCCAGGTGCGTGAACGACTGCACCTACTGCGGATTCCGCTCCAGCAACAAGGCGATCGAGCGCCGCGCCCTCACCTTCGACGAGATCGAGGCGGAAGCCCGGATAATGGCCGGCAAGCTTGGGCACAAGCGGATCGTGGCAGTCTACGGCGAGCATCCTTCCACCGACGCCGACTACATCGCCGAAAGCATGCGCCGGATTTACTCGGTCAAGGAGCAGGCCCGAGTCGGCCTGGGCGAGATCCGCCGGGTGAACATCAACGCGGCGCCGATGTCGATCGCCGATCTGCGCAAGCTGGGCGACGCCGGCATCGGCACCTACCAGGTATTCCAGGAGACCTATCACCACAACACCTACCGGCAGGTCCACCCGGCCGGGACCATCAAGGGCAACTTCGATTGGCGCCTCTATGCCCTGCACCGGGCCATGGACGCCGGCATCGACGACGTCGCGGCGGGCGCCCTATTCGGGCTTTACGACTGGCGGTTCGAAGTGATGGGCATGCTCTGCCACACCCGGGACCTGGAAGGGCGCTTCGGCCTCGGGGTGCACACTGTCTCCGTGCCGCGGATCGAACCCGCCGCCGACACTGACTTTAGCTGGCTCACCCACCGGGTGAGCGATGTGGATTTCAAGCGGGCGATCGGGGTGCTGCGTCTGTCGATCCCCTACGCGGGGCTGATCGTCACCTGCCGGGAGAGCCCCGAGATGATTCGCGACGTGATCCCGATGTGCACCCAACGGGACGCCTCCAGCCGGATCGGGGTCGGCGCCTACGAGGACGCCGAGAGCGGGCAGAAGGAGAAGCGCCAGCAGTTCATCCTGGGCGACACCCGCTCCCTGGACGAAGTGATCTGCGAACTGGCCTCCATGGGCTACATCACCTCCTTCTGCACCGCCGGCTACCGCTGCGGCCGCACCGGCGACAAGATTATGGGCCTGCTCAAGAGCGGCAAGGAGGGCTGCTTCTGCAAGTTGAACGCCGTCCTCACCTTCAAGGAATGGCTGGACGATTTCGGCACGCCCGAGACCCGGGCCGTAGGCGAGAAAATCATCGCCAAGGAGGTCGCCGAGGTCCAGGCACGGACCTCGATCGATTTCTCCCCCCTCATGGTCCGCAAATTTGAGGACGACCTGGCCCGGATCGGGCAGGGCGAGCGGGACATCTATTTTTAATCTGTGCGAGAGGATATTCGGGTAGGCCATGGGGCTTAGTCCCTTCAACGCCGCTAAAGTCCTTGCGGCTTATGGCCCGGAGCACCTTGCGGACGCCCAGCTGCTCGAGTTACTGCTGGAAGAGCCCTCGCTCATGCGGGCAACTGGGCTCCTGGAGGCCTGCGGCGGGCTGGGTAACCTCCTCATGCTGGGGCCCGCCGACCTGGTGTCCCTGGGGCTGACCAGCGCCGAAGCAGCTCGCGTTGGGGTCCTGGTCGAAGTCCAGCGCCGGCGCACTCGGGTTCACCGGGCTCGAGTCTGTGCTCCCGGGATGGCTTGGGCCTATCTGCTGCCGAAGACCGCAGGGCTCACCGAGGAGCGCTTCGGGATCCTGTGCCTGAACGCCAAGGGCGAGGTGGTGGCCGACCGGATCCTGGGGATGGGCACGCCCCTGGGGCTGGTGATCACGCCGCGCGAGGTGATGCGGGAGGCCTTGCGCTATGGGGCCACGACGGTGCTGGCCTGGCAAAATCATCCAGCTGGTGGCGCCGAACCCAGCCGGGAGGACATCACGCTCACCCGGCAGCTTAGAGCGGCGGCCGACCTGATCGGCGTGCCGCTGAACGACCACATCATCGTCGGGCGCGAGACGTACTACAGCTTCCGGGTCGGGGAAGGCTGGGACCGGCGCTGATCAAGGCAGGTAAGCCCTGGTCGGAATCGGGCCATAGGAAGCGAGGCCGATAGCCGCCCACCAACCAGGCATTGCAGGGGAGGGTCACAGCATAGACCCGACGGTACGGACCACCGGGGCCTTGACTCACTCGAGAAAAACCCGATACTTTCCTTGTAATTCAAGCTGAAGCGGGCAGTATCCCGCAGACATGGCCCCCATACTTGGGGGCTTTTTTTACCTCCGGGAGAACGCATGGTGAGGTGGTCAAGACCACGATTCGGGTTTCAGTTCCCTTGCAGTGTGGCTGGTGCGAACAAATCAGGGTGGGCATGACCTGGGTGCCGGACCGCAGAACCGTATACGGGGGCAGGTATTCCCAAGGGGTATGCCCGGACTGCAAGACGGATTTCTTCTTCGATTCTTTATCCGAGGTCGATGCAAAGAGGAGATGAACTGATACCGCCTGGACCCCGCAGGGGCCGTGGCGCGAGTGTGGAGATGTGCGCGACGACACTGGGTGGAGTGAGGCTGCAGGGAGCGCCGACACCATCCCCTGCCAAAATCGGCTTCTTCGAAGAACTGCGCTATGGCCATTCCCTTTGTACATACCCCGACCCCGCCGTATTATGCGGTCATCTTCAGTTCCACCCGCCAGTCTGGCGACCAGGCCTATCGGGCCATGGCCGAGCGTAGCGTGGAACTTGCCGTGCGCCAGCCTGGCTTCCTGGGCATAGGCTTGGACCCAGCGGTAGATGGTGCTCGCATCGACCTTGATCCCCCGCTCGGCTGTGATCTCTTGCCTGTCGCGGTAGCTCAAGGGGCAGGCCAGATACCAACGAACGCAAAGCAGGATCTCCGAGATAGGGAATTGCCGACCTTTGAAGGAAGTCGAGGGGTTACTTCGTTCATTCTTTAACTCGCACCTGGGTTGAGTCCTCCATCTTTGCAACAGGGCCTATGGGGGGCAGCAACACACCATCTATCCGCCGCAGAAGCTTTGTGAACGTCAGGCCAGGAGTCTCTCCAGCAGGTCCCGCCCCGGGCATTCCCGCAGGCGGTACCGCTCCGGGAACAGCCCGGCGGGTTCCAGAAGGTGGCTGAGGCGCCGTTTCAACGCGTCCCAAGTCATCCAGGCTTTCTGCTCACGACCGCCGGATTCCCAGGCCAGGCAGACACGGTCCGCTTCGGGCAACCAGACCTCGCCCTGGTCCGGGGTCCAGGTGGTGTAGCTGGCCACTTGTCCACCGGGGGTCCGCACCAGATGGAAGGGGGCGACGGTTATGGGCACTCCGGCCAAGTCGTTGCGGTGGTCCAGCAGCGCCTTCTGGCGGACATACTCGTCCCTGAGCCGGCGCTGGCGCATTTGCTCCAGCAGGGGCCGGAGGGGATGCCCGGCCTGGACCTGGAAGGGCTCCCAGTCGAAGTGGCGCAGGCGCAGGGGGCAGCCGTTCAGGGCGCGGGGATCCGAGTCCAGGAACTCCAGGGCGCCGGCCAGGGCCCACCGCAGGGCCGGGATATCCTCGGAACCCACCACCAACATGGTGTCCGGGCTGGGCAGCACGACCACCGGATCCCCGTCCAGGTTCAGGCAGCGCAGCACCCCTGGCAGAAGCAGGCGGCTCCCATCCAGGCCGTCCTGCCAGGTGGAGCGGTAGCGCCCCGGTCCCAGGCGCCGGAACCCCTCTTCCCCGCCCCGGCCCACCAGGTTGCTGCGGGCCTTCTGCAGCAGCGCATCGAAGTCGGCGTCCCAGCGCTTTAAAGTGGCGACGTCCACGTCCAGCGTCCGCTGGGGCAGGTCCACCGCCAGGCTGACGGCGAAGATCCCCGCCAGGAGCCGGAACTGGGGAGCCAGCCGCCCGGTGCGCAGGACCGCGGTCTCGTAGACGAACCTGGGCCGCACCTTCGGCACCAGCCAGGGCAGGGCTTCGCCCAGGGAAAGGGACCCGGTGGGTGCCAAGGCCGGGAAGCAGGCCAGCACTAGGCGTTTCAGGGCGGTCTTGAGGAAGGCGGTAGTCATGGTCGTCGAGCTTGGGGTGGGGCCCCGGGGGCCCGAGAGGATCCAACAGAAAGAATTCCTGTAAACATCAGATAAATTATACACTCAAATTTTTATGCAATTTTAATATTTTTTTTAGATGATTGAGTTGGTCAGTCGGATTTCTTTGGCGAAGATCTAGGGCGGGAGTTATTTGGCGTGGTCGGGGAGGGCTTCATCCATATCGATTGGCCTACACTGAAATGAAGCAACAATCCGAATCGTCCTGAAGGGAAAAAAACCTTGCCCTCCGTCCCGTTGATCCATCCTGCCGAAGCCGAATTGGAAGCGGACGCGGGGGCTGTGTCCGGCAACGTTCGGACGCCGAGGTTCATGGTCCCGGTGGACGGCAGGCCGGCTTGCGATGGGCTGATCCGCGCCGCCTGCCGGATGGCCGAAGCGCGCGGGGCGCCCTGGATCGGGGTGCACCTGGACGGGCCCCGGCCCCTTCTGTCCTCCCGGGTGGAGGAGCGCCGCCTGGCGGACAACCTGCGTCTGGCCGAGGAACTGGGGGCCGACCTGATCCGCCTCCATTTCTCGAGCCGGAGTGTGGCCCGGGAACTGCTGGCCCTGGCCAAGACCCATCAGGTCACCCATCTGGTGGTGGGCCGGGGTGAACCCAACTGGCGCGCCAGGCTGTCCGGTTCGTTGCTGGAAGACCTGGCCCAGGGGGATTTTGAACTGGTCATCCACGTGGTCCCCACCAAGTCCTCCGCCGCGCCGTCCCCGCTGGCGCCCGAGCCGCCGGAAGCCCTGGACCTGAGCAACCTGGGCATCGCCATCGGCTTCGTGGCGCTGGCCACCGGAGTCGGCTTTCTGGTGTTCCATTACCTGGGCCTGGCCGATGTGATCATGCTCTACATGCTGTGCATCACCGCGGCGGCCACCCAGTTCGGCCGCTGGCCGACCCTGATCGCCTCCGTCCTGAGCATCCTGGCCCTGGATTTCTTTTTCATCGAACCGCGCTATACCTTCGTGCTCACGGACATCCAGCACATCGGCACCTTCACGATGATGATCGGGGTCGGCTGGGTGATCCTGGGCCTGGCGGAGCGGATCCGGGCCCAGACCCGGCTGGCCCAGAACCAGGAGCGCCACACCCGCACGCTCTACCGCCTGGGCAAAGAGCTCGCCGAAGGCGGCTCGGTGGCGGCCATCCAACAGCGGGTGGTGCTCTTCCTGCGCCAGGAGCTGGACCTCCCGGTGGCGCTGCTGCTCTGCGATGCCCAGGGGCGGCTGCCGGTTCCCGTGGGTACGGGCCTTCGGCTCGAGGCGGAGGAGCTGGAGATCGCCCGGACCGTGATGGAACGCGGGGTGCCGGTGGGCCACGGCACGGAGCTCTTCACCCAGTCTCCCTGCCTCATGTTGCCCATGCCCGGCACCGAGCGGCCACTGGGGGTGCTGGGGCTCTGGTTCACGACGGGAGGCGCCATGCCCGCCAGCCGGCTCGACTTGCTGGTTCCCCTGGCCTCGCAGATCGCCCTGGCACTGGAGCGGGCCAGCCTGGCCGAGGACCGCACTGAGGCTCGGATCCAGGCCAAGCACGAGCAGCTGCGCAGCAACCTGCTGAGCAGCATCTCCCACGACCTCAGGACCCCGCTGGGCACCATCACCGGCGCCACCACCACGCTGCTCAATCCCGGCCCGCAGTCGGCGCCGGGCGATCCGAAGGTGCTGCTGGGCACCATCCTCCAGGAATCGCGCCGGCTCCTGCGCATGGTCAACAACCTGCTGGACATCACCAAGCTGGAATCGGGCCTGGTGCAGGCCAAGAAGGAATGGGCGGCCATCGAGGAAGTGGTCGGGTCTGCCCTCAGCCACCTGGAAGAGCAGCTAGGTTCCCGCCCGGTTTCCGTGGAACTGCCGGAGATCTGGGTGGCCATGGACCCGGTGCTGATGGAGCAGGCGCTCATCAATTTACTGGACAACGCCATCAAGTTCAGCCCGCCGGGCAGCGCCATCGAGGTCCGCGGCTGGGTGGAGGGCGAGCAGTTCCGACTGTCGGTCGCCGACGAGGGGCCGGGCTTGCCCCCCGGCGAAGAGGAGCTGATCTTCGAGAAGCTGTTCCGGGGCACCGGAAGGCCCGTGACTCCAGGGGCCGGGCTGGGCCTGGCCATCTGCAAGGGCATCGCCCAGGCCCACGGCGGCAGCATCACGGGCCGGACCCGGCCCCAGGGCGGCGCCCAGATCATTATCGCCTTGCCCATGACGGGCGTCTCACCCGAACTCAACCCCGATTTCAATTCCTGAACCCCACGGATGGCGCCATGCCCGAACAACAGCCGCTGGTCCTGATCGTCGAAGACGACTCCCAACTTCGGCAGTACCTCACCACCACCCTGCGCTCCCACGGCTTCAAAGTGGCCGAGGCCACCACCTGGGAGGAGGGCAGGAGCCTAGCCCTCCAGCTCGCTCCGGACGTGGTGCTGCTCGACCTGGGCCTGCCGGACGGCGACGGGCTCAGCCTCGCCCGGGAACTGCGCGGAGCCAGCCGGGTCCCCATCATCGTGGTGAGCGCCCGGGGGCGCGAGGAGGACAAGATCCTGGCCCTGGACATGGGGGCGGACGACTACATCACCAAGCCGTTCGGCTCCGGGGAGCTGCTGGCCCGGATCCGGGTGGCCCTGCGCCATTCCGTCGATCCGGCCGCCCCTCCCCCTTCGGTGGTGGAGGTGGGCGGCCTGCGCATGGACTTCCTGATGCGGGAAGTGACCCTGAACCAGAAGCCGGTCCGCCTCACCAAGAACGAGTTCGACCTGCTGGCGGTGCTGATCCGCCACGCCGGCCAGGTGCTCACCAACGGCCAGCTGCTCCAGGAAGTCTGGGGCGAAACCTCCAAGGCCCACGCCACCTACGTCCGCATCTACATGCGCAGCCTGAGGAAGAAGCTGGAAGCCGATCCCACCCGCCCCAGGCTGCTCCTCACCGAGCTGGGCATCGGCTACCGGCTGAAACCCGAGCTGGACAGCCAGTCAGAATAACCAACCAGATAGAACAGTTAAAGCAGGGTAAGAGCTATATACGCGAATTTAACATATTTTTAAAGCTTGCGGCGACAAAAAGTAAAGGTTTAGATTGTCCAGCCCTTTCGTTTTTATCATAGTGTCAGTGGCAACTGACTATTCCATGGACCTCCCGGAAGAAGATTTTCATGTAATTTATACAAATTATTATATGAATTAACTCTTTACACTCTCGTTTTTCGAAAATAATCTAAATGAGAGATATGAAATAGTCTGGTGTTGGTTCAAAGGGGTTGCAGTGTTGGTCATACCTGACTTCGCGTTCCTGGGAACGTAGCGTCGGGCGCCTTGTTTCATCAAGACAAGGAGACATTCATGCGAGTTTGGAACCTACCGCGACGAATCCCTGGATTTGGTTCCGGAGGTCCACCTGGAGTTGGCTGGAGGCCTTGATTCGCGCTGAGCGTCCTTGAGGGAAACAGGATCCCGTCCCTGGACCTGGGGTCGGGACGCGGCGGGAGTTTGCCCGTCTTTTTAGGAGAATCGCCTTGAACCGAAAAATGCGCCTTTTGGGAACAACCTTCGCCCTCGCGCTCGCGGCTTGCTGCCCGATCTGGGCGGCTGATGCCGCCGCGCCGGTCGCGGCCGCGGTCCGCCAAGTCGAACAATACAATTTCTCCATCCACATCCTCGCCATGCTCCTGGTGGGCTTCGGCTTCCTCATGGTGTTCGTGCGCAACTACGGCTACAGCGCCACCACCGGCACCTACCTGGTGGTGGCGGTGGGCATCCCGCTATACATGCTGCTGCGCGCCACCGGCCTGATCTCCGTCGGGGCCATGGCGCCCAATACCATCCACGTCCTGCTGCTGGCCGAATTCGCCTGCGCCGCGGGCCTGATCGCCATGGGTGCGGTGCTCAGCCGGCTTCGCCTGTTCCAGTACGCCATGCTGGCCGCGCTATTGGTGCCGGCTTACATGCTAAACGAATGGCTGGTGCTGGACGGCGGCCTGGGTGTGACCAAGGGATTTGTGGACGCCGCCGGCTCTGTCACCATCCACGCCTTCGGCGCCTATTTTGGCTTGGGCCTGGCCATGGGCATCCCCCACTCCCGCTACCAGGACCAGCCCGCGGTGGAATCGGACGCCACCTCGGACCGCTTCTCCATGCTCGGCTCCATGGTTCTCTGGATTTTCTGGCCCAGCTTCTGCAGCGCCATGGTGGCGCCGGAACAGATGCCCCAGACGGTGGTCAACACCATCCTGGCCCTCTGCGGCGCCACCCTGGCCACGTACGGCGTCAGCGCCCTGTTCAGGCGCGGCAAGCCCACTTTCGCCGACATCGCCAATGCCTCCCTGGCCGGTGGGGTGAGCATCGGCGCAACTTGCAACCTGGTCTCCGCCCCCGGCGCCTTCGGGCTCGGGCTGGCGGCCGGGGCCCTTTGCGTGGCCGGCTACATACTGGTCCAGCCCAGGTTGCAGAGCGCCTTGGGGATCGTCGACACCTGCGGCGTGCACAACCTGCATGGCATGCCCGGGCTCCTGGGCGGCCTGCTGGCGATCGCGGTGGTCCCGGGCTACGCCGTGGCCCAACTGTCGGGCA
>Ga0182014_10002115_pt1 | contig 25535 bp, 20 predicted proteins | sample 612S2DmetaG_FD_120489 | JGI IMG/M metagenome (GOLD analysis project Ga0182014, IMG submission 120489) | Permafrost microbial communities from Stordalen Mire, Sweden - 612S2D metaG | ecosystem: Environmental > Terrestrial > Soil > Wetlands > Permafrost | place: Sweden: Stordalen | collected...
CACCCGGCCGCATTTGCCGCGAATCAACTCCAGCGAATCCGGGTTCTTCTTCTGCGGCATCAGGCTCGACCCGCTGGTTACCCCATCGCCCAGTTCCAGCCAGCCGAACTCCTCGCTGGAGTACAGAATCCAGTCCTCCGCCAGGCGGCTCAAGTGAATCATGGCGACGCTGGCGGCATACAGGAAGTCGAGGGCGAAATCGCGGTCGCCGGAAACATCCATGCTGTTGCGGGTGACGCCGTCGAAGCCCAAGTCCTGGGCGATAGCCTCGCGGTCGAACGGGAAACCCGAGCCGGCCAGCGCGCCCGAGCCCAGCGGCAGCAGGTTGGCGCGCGCGCGCGCTTCGCCCAACCGCTCCCAATCGCGCGCGAACATTTCGAAGTACGCCAGCAGATAGTGCGGCCACAGCACCGCCTGGGCGCGGCGCATGTGCGTATAGCCCGGAATCACCGCGTCCGGATAGGCTTCCGCCAGACTGACGAGCGCTTCCATCACGCCCGCCACCAGACCGCGCGCGCGATCCGATTCCTCGCGCAGCCACAGCCGGGTATCGAGCGAAACCTGCTCGTTGCGGCTGCGTCCGGTATGGATCTTGTCGGCTACCGCGCCCGCCTTTTCCTTCAGCTTGCGGATCACCAGGGTATGCACGTCTTCGTCGGCCGCGCCCTCGAAAAAGGCCGCCGACGCCGATTCCGCGGCAATGGCGTCGAAAGCGGCGACGATGGCAGATCTCTCTTCCGCGCTCAGAATGCCCACCCGTTCGAGGGCCCGCGCGAAGGCCTGCGAGCCGCGAATATCGGCGTCGATCAGCCGCCGGTCGAAATCGAGCGAGCCGGAGAAGCGCTCAAACACCTCCGAGGGCCCGCTCTCAAAACGTCCGCCCCAGAGCTTCATTTGGACTTGGCGGCCAGCGCCCGGACCTTGATGGGCAGGCCGACCAGGTTGATGAAGCCGAGCGCGTCTTTCTGGTCGTAGCTGGCGCCCATGGTGAAGCTGGCGATATCGAGCGAGTAAAGCGAGTACGGCGATTTGCGGCTGACCGGCTCGATGTTGCCTTTATACAAACGCAGCTTGATCTCGCCGGTAGCGGTGGCGCTCACGTTTTCGAAAAATGCGTCCAGGGCTTCCCGGAGCGGCGTGAACCACAAGCCGTTGTAAACCAGCTCGGCGTACTCGAGAGCCCGCTGCTGCTTGTAGTGGAGCGTGTTCTTATCGAGCGTGAGCGCTTCCAGCTCGCGCAGCGCGAAGTAGATGAGCGTGCCGCCCGGCGTCTCGTAGCAGCCGCGGGACTTCATGCCGACGAAGCGGTTCTCCACCAGGTCGATGCGCCCGATAGCATGCTCGCTGCCGATGGCATTCAAGGCTTCCAGCAGCTCGAAAGCCTTCATGCTCTTTCCATCCACCGCGACCGGCACGCCTTTCTCGAACGCGATGGCAACCTCGCCCGGCTTGTCCGGAGCCTGGGCGGGACTCTTGGTCAGCATCCAGATGCCTTCCGGCGCAGGGTTGGCCGGATTTTCCAGCTCGCCGCCTTCGTGCGAGATGTGCCAGATGTTGCGGTCGCGGCTATAGATCTTGGTGGTGGATTGGGCAATGGGCACGTGGTGAACGCGCGCGTATTCGATGGCGTCTTCGCGGGACACAATGTTCCATTCGCGCCAGGGAGCGATTACGGCCAACTCCGGCGCCAGCGCCTTGTAGGTAAGCTCGAAACGCACCTGGTCGTTGCCCTTGCCGGTGCAGCCGTGCGCCAAGGCATCGCAACCCGTGGCCAGCGCCACTTCCACCTGTTTTTTTGCCAGCAACGGCCGCGCAATGGAAGTGCCCAGCAAATATTTGTGCTCGTACACCCCGCCGGACCGCACCAGCTTCCACAGGTATTGGGAGACGAACTCCTCGCGCATATCTTCGACGTGGACTTCGGCCGCGCCGGTAGCGAGCGCCTTGGCTTCGAGGCCAGTGAGCTCGTCGCTTCCCTGGCCGATGTCGCCGCATACCGCGACGACTTCACAGCCGTAGTTTTCCTTCAGCCATGGAATGATGACAGAAGTATCCAGCCCGCCCGAGTAGGCAAGCGCCACTTTCTTTGGTTTGCTCATAAGAATCTCCAGCGTATCAGAGCGCCTGGTTTCAGACCGACGACAACAACCGGCCCGCTCGGCGCTCTCTCAACCGAGCAGCATCAGCAGCAGCGCTTTCTGCGCGTGCAGCCGGTTCTCCGCCTGATCGAAGACCACCGAGCGCGCCGCTTCCATCACCGAATCCGTCACCTCTTCGCCGCGCTTGGCCGGCAGGCAGTGCATGAATACCGCATCCGGCCGCGCCAGCGCGAACAGCCCGTCGTTGACCTGGTATTCGTGAAATGCCTCGCGCCGCTCCACGGCTTCCTGTTCCTGCCCCATACTGGCCCAAACGTCGGTATAGATGACGTGCGCGCCGGTTACCGCCTCGGCCGGCTCATGCGTGAACGTCAGCGCGGTGCCCGAAGCCGCGGCCAATCCCTGGGCCTGCATCACCACGTCCGGATTGGCGGTATAACCTTGCGGGCACGCCAGGGCGAAATCCATCCCCAGCCGCGGACAGGTCAGCATCAGCGAATGCGCCACGTTGTTGCCGTCGCCCACGAATGCCAGCTTCAAACCCTTCAGGTCGCCAAAATGCTCCCGCACCGTCTCGACGTCGGCCAGCGCCTGGCAGGGGTGGTAGGCGTCGCTCAAGGCGTTAATCACCGGTACCGAAGACCATTCGGCCAGCCCTTCCACCGTGGCTTGCGCGAACACCCGCGCCACAATCCCGTTGACCCAGCGGTCCAAGTTCCGCGCCACGTCCTTGAGCGGCTCCCGCACCCCGATCGGCCCCTCGATGAATACGCTTCCGCCGCCCAGTTGCAGGATGGCGATTTCGAAAGTCAGGCGCGTCCGCAACGACGGCTTTTCAAACAGCAGCGCCACCGATCTGCCGGCCAGCGCCTGGCTGTAATCCTGCGGCGCGCGCTTCACGTCGTCGGCCAGGTCGAGCAAATAGGTGAGCTCGCCATCGCTAAGGTCCAGATCCCGCAACAGGTCCGGCGCGGCGCATTTCAGAATCGGGCTGGAAGACGCAACCGCAGCCATGGGGCGTACCTTCGGTGAATGTTTATTCACTCTAATGAATAATCACACATTTGGGAGGGGGAGTCAAGTGTTCCGGATTCGGGGTAGTGTCACGGGCTGCGTTGCTGGAGTGACGCGCAACGATCCGTGAAGTTGGCAATAGGGGCTGAAGGAGGAATAGGGGCTGAAGGGGCTGAAGGGGGGCTGAAGGGGACAGCCTGACGCGAGCCCTTGGTGATTGTTAACTAGTTTATTATCAATCACATACACAGTCAGCTCAAAGCGTGACAGATCCGCTCTCTTTTGTTTTCAGCGGCTTAGCAATCTTCTCGGGCGCAGAAATTAGCGAAGTAGGCAGAGCGCTCCGTCCCCGTCCCAGGTGTCTATGTGTGCTCGCGTGTGGGTCGGGGGGGAAATCGGTGTCAGACCGAGCATCTCCGGCTTTCGCATGCGTGTTTTATTTGAATGGAATCTCGACTTCCGTGTAGCTCCCGGGCGCCGCGGCGTTCACAGCGGCGGCAATCGCGTCGAGATGCTGCCGCACGAGCCACCACGGTGAGTTTCCAAGAACGACAACAGAGATTTTCCGGCCGGCGAGTTTCTGCTGGTAGCGCACGTTCTTGTCGGTAGTCAGCAGGAGATCGAAGCCCATGCCTTCGGCGAGCGTGAGCAGTTCTCCATTTGAGATCCTTTCCCAGTTGAGTGTTCTTGCCTCGGTGACCGCGTGACCTCGCAGCGATGCGGCAAGACCTCTTGGCACACCCTGATCAAACAGGATGCGCATCGCGCGTACCCGCACCGGCAGGAACCGGCGGCGCGTCGAGGCTGCGGGCGGCAAACTCCAGGACCGCCTGAATCTGCTCCCGCGTGACATCGTACTGCTCGACGATTTCCTCGATGCTCGTACCCACTTCGAGGTTCTCAAAGACCGTCGAGACCGGCATCCGCGTATCGCGAAACACCCACGCACCACTGCGTCGATCCGGCACGCTTTCGACGGCGGGGCATTGTGACCAATCAAGAGCAGCCATCGTACAATCCCTCCTTATTTCAGAGTACGCCAGAGCTTAGGACGCCGCCTAGCCGGCCGATTCCCGCCGTTGCAGCCAGCGCCGAAGAGACTCCTGCGTCTCGCCCGATCTGCGGCCGGCTAGGAGACTCTCTACGCTGATATCCTCATCGAGATCCGGCCAATGAATTCCCTCACCGCCGGCAATCAGCCGCCAATTGTCGCGCTCGGCTGGCGAGGCGTGCGCCAAACGCGGGAACCAGGCGAGTGGCACCGTAATCGTCCTGCCATCGGCAAGGTCCGCGCCAAGCGAGTCGTCGCTGATCCGTACGGCTTTTGCAAATGTCTCGCGAAGCTCAGCTCCCGAAGTACTCATGCCACGACTCCAATAAGGCAGCGGCTCTTTCCGCGACCAGCCTTTCCACGCGCCCGATTTCCACCCGGCCAAAACCGCGGCTCCTTTCCAAGCGAACCGGCTCCAGCCAGAACTTCGCGCTCGCGTCCTCCCGCTCCACGTGCACATGTGGAGGTTCTTCCCGATCCGCCGAGTAGAAGAAGAATCGATATGGGCCCGCGTGAAGAACGGTGGGCAACGCTTCCAGTTTACACGCACCGCAGACAAAGCAGTGCTACGCGCAGGAGACAGCGCCTGTGGGGAAATCGTCCGCTGGACGACCCCCGTAGGACAGCGCCTGGGTGTAGACTGAATAAGAGCCGGATATCCGAAATAATAAATCCCCGGCTTCCGAGAACAACCATGACGACTGATTCCGCGTAGAAACTTCCTTGTGGCCGGGCTGAGCCTTCCGGTTGCCGCCATGGCCGACGCTCCGGCGTCCCAGGCGCATCCCGCACAAGCGTCCAAACCCGCATCGCCGGGAGCCGCGGCGGCCCGCTACCGGACGCTGGGCAAGACCGGGCTCAAGGTCTCGACGGTCGGTTACGGGTGCATGATTACGTCCGATTCCAGCGTGATTTCCCGGGCGGTCGACATGGGCATTACCTATTTCGACACCGCGCGCGGGTACCAGTCGGGCAACAACGAGCGCATGGTGGGAGCCGCCCTGAAGGGGTCGCGCGACAAGATCGTGCTCTCGAGCAAATCCGAGGCGAAGACCGCCTCGGAAGCGGTGGCGCAGCTCGACACCAGCCTTAAAGAGCTGGGCACGGACCACCTGGACATCTGGTACATGCACTCCAGGGATACCGTCGCGGATATTCCCGACGAACTGGTCACGGTCTGGGAGAACGCCAGGAAACAGGGGAAGATCCGCCACATCGGCATCAGCACCCACAAGCCCCTCGCCATTGTGGACCGCGTCCTGGCGGTGGGGAAGTTCGAGGTCCTGCTGAGCACCTATAACTTCACCGTGGGCGCGGGGAACGACCCCGCCTACAAGAGGCTGGCCGACGCCGGCATCGGTCTGGTGGCAATGAAGGTGATGGCGCCCGCCAGCCGCGTGGGCGGGTTCCAGGACGTGCCCGGGTTCCGGGCCGACCGCATGGACCGCGTGACGAAACCGGGTGGGCCGCTGGCGGCGCTGAAATGGGTCCTGCGCGACCAGCGCTTTGCCACCACGATTCCCAGCATGACCGATATCGACCAACTGGAGATGAATTTCCGGGCCATGTCGGAGCCGTTCACCGCGGCGGACGAGAAATTGCTGGCCCGGATCGACGAGGACATTCGCCCGTTATACTGCCGCATGTGCGATCAGTGCAGCGGCCAGTGCCCCAAAGGCGTGCCGGTTCCGGAGACCATCCGTTATCTGTCCTACGCGGATTTCTACGGGCAGTTCGCTCTTGGCCGGGAGCACTTCCTGGCGCTGCCGGAAGAGGCGCGCGCCGTGCGCTGCCGCGATTGCGCGTCCTGCCAGGTGCGATGCCCCAACGGCGTCCACGTCGCGGAGCGCCTGATGCGCGCGCAGGCCCTGTTCGCCTAGGAACCGTTCACCAACGCGATTTCGTATTTCGAAGCCACCGCTCCGATCGGAGCCGCGCCCGTCAGCCAACGGTATCCCGACACGTTGCGGAATAAAAGGAAGAGAATCGACATGATGAAGCATACCGGCCTGGCTCTGGCTCTGCTGGCAGCCGGCGCCACGTCGGCGGTAGTTGCCTCCTCGGAAGGCACGCCCGCGCAAGCCGCCGCCGAAGCGCCATCCGCTCTGCCCGGTAACGGGCCCGCGCAGCACCCGTTCCTGTATGCCGGGGAATGGGACACCCGCAAGCCTCTGCAACAGTCCATATTCATCGTGCGGGGCGGCAAGGTGGTCTGGCAATACTCCATTCCATTAAGAACCGAGACCAATCGCATTCAGGAGTTCGACGACGCCACCCTGCTTTCCAATGGGAACATCATCTTCTCGCGGATGTCCGGCGCGGGAGAAGTCAACCCGCGGAAGGAACTGGTCTGGAACTACGAGGCGCCTCCCGGAACCGAGGTGCATTCGATACAGTATGCCGGGAAGGACCGCGTGCTGATCATGCGGAACGGGAATCCGGCCAAGGCGATGATCATTAACACCGCGACCGGCAAGACCGAGAAAGAAATACCGATACCCACGACAATCACCGGAACGCACGGTCAGTTTCGGCACATTCGAATGACCAGGGCGGGGACGATCCTGGTCCCGCACATGAGCGAGGGAAAGGTCGTGGAATACGACATGGATGGCAAGGTGGTGTGGAGCGTGGCGGCCAAGTCCGCCTGGCAAGCGCTCCGCTTGAAGAACGGCAACACACTCATCTCCGGAGATGCGCAACGCTACGTGCGCGAGGTCAATGCGAAGGGAGAGATGGTCTGGGAACTTACCCAGGCCGACGTTCCCAATATCAACCTCTTTAATACGCAGACCGCGATTCGGCTGGCCAACGGCAATACGGTCGTCTCCAATTGGTGCGCGGGAAACAACAAGACGGAAGAGTGGGCCGGCACGGTGCAGATCTTCGAGGTGACGCGCGACAAGAAAGTTGTCTGGGCTCTCTCGTCGTGGAAGGATCCCGACCTTGGTCCGGCGACGTCCATCCAACTCCTCGACGAGCCAGGGGTCGTCGAAAACGGCGATCTCGAGCGGTAGCGCCGCTTGTCAAGACCTACCGCGCCGGCGCGGCGTGCACGGTTACGGTCTGGGCGCCGTCGAAATAGGCCAGGAAGCCGCTGCCGGCGGCGGCAAGAACGTCCTTCGATTTCCCGGCGCCGATCGGCTCCATTGGTCGATCCGGCGGGGTGTCGCCTCGCCGGGCCGGCGCGCTTCTTACCTTCAGGTGCGACCCGTCAACCGCCACGGCATCCGCGAGACGAAACGTCGGTTTGGATCGCCCGATCAACCTCTTCTTCCCCGCATCCACAATCGCGCCGGTGACGGCCGCGCCGCTCGCGATGACCACGGAATCGCCCATCAGCACATCTTTGGCAGCTTTGAAGCGCAGCGGCTGGCCGGGCTTCGGGTCGGCCGGAACATCCTCCACGAGCGAAATGGGGAACGGAATTCCATCGAGGATCTGGACGACGCGTCCTTTTTCCGCTGGCGCGGGGGGCACGGTTGAAGCTGGGGCGGGAGCAGCGGCCGTTACGGCTACCGGCGCCGGCCCCTCCGGCCTGGGCTTCGCCGCGCCGCTCGCGTGGTGCATTGCCTCAATCACCGGTCCCGGTACACCTGCTTCGCTGAGGCGGATGATGGCGGCGGTGGATAAATCGAATTGATTCGGGTGAGCCTGGATGTGGCCGATGATGACGGAGGCGGGTACCCTGGCCGCGGCCAGATCCAACACGTCCCGGTTGGTCAGAACGACGTCCGGCGGCATGGCAGGAACCGGCGGGGCAGCCACCGGCTGGCTTGCCGCGGGAGCCTGTGTAATCGGGACGACCGTCGGCGCCGCCGAGCGGATACGCGTCATCCACCACCATCCGCCGCCGGCGAGCCCGCATAGAGCCAGCGCCGCCAGTGCCGCCACGGCCCAGCCAGCCGCGGGCTTCTTCCTGGCAGGCGGCGATACCGGCCTCGCCGCGGCCGTCAACGTCCCGGAGTCCAGCTTCTGCTTGATGGAGATCAACTCCGCCTGGACCTCTTTCATCGATTGCCAGCGCTCGTCGGGGTCCTTGCGCAGGGCGCGATAAACCACGCGCTCCAGTTCGGGCGGCACATTCGATACGATCTCGGCGATCGGCCGGGCTTCGTCGCGCAGGATCGCCGAAAGCGTCGAAATTGCCGAATCGGACGCAAACGCCTTCGAGCCCGTCACCATTTCGTACAGCACCAGCCCGAAAGAAAAGATGTCGGAGCGCCGATCCACCCGTTTGGACTGGGCCTGCTCGGGCGACATGTAGCTCACCGTGCCAAGAATGGATCCCTGCGTGGTCAGCGACGCCGCTACCACGCTCTGGGTCTCGTCCGTGCCGGAAACCGCCCCGGAAGCAGCACGGCCCGCAAAGGTCAGCTTGGCCAGCCCGAAATCCAGCACCTTGACCAGGCCCGTTCCTGTCACCATGATATTGGCCGGTTTCAAATCGCGGTGGACGATCCCCGCGGCATGCGCGGCTTCGAGGGCATCGGCAATCTGAATCGCGTCGGCGAGAGCGGCAGAGACGCCGAGCCCGCCCGGCGGCAACAGGTCTCCGAGCGTCTTGCCGTTGACGTACTCCATCACCATGAACTCGTCGCCGCCCTCCGAGACGATGTCGTAGATGGTGATGATGTTTGGATGGTTGAGGCTGGAAGCGGCCTGAGCCTCCTGGATAAACCGCCGTCGCCGATCCGTATCGCCGGAGTCCTTTCGGGTGAGCGCTTTGATCGCCACGAACCGGTTCAGCCGGGTGTCCTGGGCCTTGTAAATCTCACCCATGCCCCCCGCCCCTAGTTTTTCGAGAATCTGGTAATGCGAAATCGTCCTGCCAACCATCATGCCCTGAGACTTCTAGCCTATCTCACCATGGAGGCCGGCACCAGACGGCCGGCACCAAAACGGGCGGTGCTGAAGGGACCAGCCACGGGAGCAGGTCCGAGCGTGGGTGCACGTTGAGCCTGGCCGGGGCCGCGGCGGAAGTGCAGGTTCGAATCCTATCTGGGGAGCCAATCCCAGTGGAGGAATCTCATTGTTCGAATACCTCTTGCAGCGTCCTCAACGTGGCGGTGAGTGTCTTTGCCGAGACTACTCCCAGTCTCTTCGCCAGCCGGGTCTTGTCCACGGCGCGAACCTGATCGAGCAGGATCAGACCCTTCCGGCCACCATGAGTGACGCCGATCCGAAACGGCGCCTCGCGACCCGCCGTGGTCATGGGCGCGACGAGTACTGTGCGCAGATGATCGTGCATTTCGGCCGGGGACACCACCACACACGGGCGGGTCTTCCTGATTTCACTCCCGACCGTAGGATCCAGAACGACGAGCCAGATCTCTCCGCGCGTCACCAAACCAACTCCGGATCGTCCGCATTACCAAATTCGCCCATCACGAGTTCGTCGTCACCAGCCTCGGCGATTCTCCTGGCGGCCTCGGCCCAACCAGTGCGGGCCGGACTGGCGGGCCTGCGCAACACAAGTGCACCATCCTCGATCGTCATTTCCGCGCCCGCCCTGCCGTCCAGACCCAGTTGTGCAAGCACCGGCTTGGGGATGACAACTCCCCGGGAATTGCCTATCTGTCGAATGCTCACATGTACAGTCCGCATGGTAATAACAATGTTATTCCGGCGCGCTTGGCGTGTCAAGCGAAGACGAACTCAAGAAACCGCAAGCTGGTGGCTGCCGGGCTGGGCCCAGGCGGCAGCGGCGAAGAAGCTATACGCAAGAAGGCGAAGTTTCATGGCGGGTTCTGCTTATTTTAGACGCAAACGGCAGCCGGTGGCACAGGCTTTAGCCTGTGGTCTTCCAGCGGGCAGAATGACTCTCTCAGCGTTCGAGAGCTTTGACGCCGGGAAGTTCGATGCCGGCCAGGAATTCCAGCGAGGCGCCGCCGCCGGTGGAAACGTGGCTGATCTTGCCGGTGACGCCGGCGGCTTTGATGGCCTTTTCCGAATCGCCGCCGCCTACCACCGACGTTGCGCCGGATTCGGCCACGGCTTTAGCCAGCGCCACGGTGCCCGTGTCGAAAGGCGGCTTTTCGAAAATGCCCATGGGACCGTTCCAGATCACGGTCTTGGCGGAGGCGATCACCTGGGCGTATTCCGCGATGGTCTTGGGACCGATATCCACCGCGATCTTGCCGTCCGGGATGGTGTCCACGGTTTCGTGGGGCGCGCCCGCGGCGATTTCGGAAACCACCACGTGGTCGAGCGGCAGCAGCAGTTTGGCTCCCAGGCTGGCCATCAGGCTGCGAGCCAGCTCGAGCTTGTCGTTTTCCACCAGCGATTTGCCGACAGGCAGGCCCTGGGCCTTCAGGAAGGTATAAGCCATGGCGCCGCCGATGAGAAGTCTGTCCACGATCTTGCCCAGGTTTTCGATGACTTCGATCTTGTCGGAAACCTTGGCGCCGCCCAGAATGGCCACGCAGGGGCGGGCCGGGTTGCGCGTGGCCATGCCCAGGTACTTCAGCTCCTGCTCCATCAACAGGCCCGCCGCGGCGGTAGCCACAAACGGGACCATGCCTTCAGTGGAGGCGTGGGCGCGGTGGGCCGAGCCGAAGGCGTCGTTCACGTAAACGTCGCACAGCGCGGCGAGCTGTTTCGAGAATTCCGGATCGTTCTTTTCTTCCTGGGGGTGGAAACGCAGGTTCTCGAGCAGCAGAACCTGGCCCGGCGCGGGCAGCATCGCCGCCACTTCCGGACCTACGCAATCGGGCGCCATCGCCACCGGACGGCCCAACAGTTCGGCCAGCCGCGTAGCCACCGGCTGGAGACTCATTTCCGGGTTGGGTTTTCCCTTGGGACGCCCCAGGTGCGAAGCCAGAACCAGGCCGGCGCCGTGTTCCAGCGCATATTGAATGGTTGGCAGCGACGCCTTGATGCGCTTGTCGCTGGAGATTTCCATTTCTCCGCGATCGTTTTTGATCAGCGGAACATTGAAATCCACCCGAATGAAAACGCGTTTGCCGTTCAGATCGAGATCGCGAATAGAAAGGTAAGACATAAGAGCCTAACGAAAAACTGAGGGTAACACGCGGCAGAGGGGATTTCCGGTTCGGAAGGGGAGCCGTGGCGCGGCGGCGAAAGACGGGCGCGGGCGGACGGGGCTGGTATTGCCGAGGTCGGCGATTTGTGCGCGTTTGTGCATTTTTGTGCGCCTTCCAGAGCTGATCGAAATCCCCGAATTTGGGTTCGGGGAAGGGTCCGAAATGGATTCGTACAGAGCGGAGTAAGTTACTTTGTTTCTTTTTGTTGAGTGGAAAATTGGCTTCGTTCGGTATTTTGGATTTGGGTTCGCTCCCGGGAGCGCTATCAGACGATAGCGGCTCCCCATTTCGAGATGTAGCACGACGACTGGGACGGTGAGCAATGCGGCAGAGACGAGGCGGTGGGAGGAAAGGATTTCGAGGCCTGAAATAATTTGGAAAGTTTCGTGACTGGGACTTCGCGTCAGGCCGTCTCTCCTTACATGAGAACAGTGCAGTTCAGGCTGTTCCGCTTTCTGCCCGGCGGACGACGGCCGTCAGCGCTCCTTTGCGAAGGTTGGTGTTGGACTTCCGGCCCAGCTTGGCGCCGGCGGCGACTTAGGCTAGGATCGGATTGGGAGGGCGGGAGGAAAATGGCAACCGCGACGACGTTGATCGATTGGTCACGCTGCTCCGTTTTGGAAAGCAAGCCGGACACGCAGGGCGGCGCTTGGGTTTTTCGGGGCACACGCGTACCGGTCACCGCCATTCTGCGCAACATGAGTGAATTGAGCATCTCGGAGCTGTCGCAGGAGTTTCCCACGGTTGGGGCCGGGCAGATTGCCGAGCTTCTGGATTTCATCGCGCAGAGCGCCGAATCCGGGAAGTGATCGATGCGGGTTCTGCTCGATGAAAACTTGCCGCAAAGATTGCGCCTCCACCTCGCCGCCCACGAGGTCGCCGAACTTCAAAGGAATAAGAGTGTGAAGCGATCACAAAGAGAGGTCCGCTTGTGATGCCGGATGCATTTCGCTATGTTCGGGACAGTGATGCTCACGAAACAGCGGTTGAACTATCGGGTACGCTGCCAAGACTGCAAAGAGTGGGTCCTGGCTCACTCCAATGGGTACGGCGACTTCGTTTTGCTTGAGCTGGTGACGGTTCCCCTTGGGAGGTGCATGGGTGCTACGCGATGCGGCTGAACAGCGCTGAAATTCAGCCGGGAGCAGACGGTTTTGGATGCATCCAAAAGCCGAGGAATGAGATGCCAAAGGTTGTTCCGAAACCGGCAACGGTGAGCCCACCACTTGTTTCGATCGAGGGACGCGTTATCAGGATTTCCGAACAGAAGCTTACAAGGTGGCTGAATAACACGGTTGCACCGTTTCTTCGGCCGACGGTAGCCATCGTACTGGGAAGTCGAAGAACTGAGATTGTCCTCGCAACGAGCGAGGGGATGCAACATCGGATCTGCGCCGATCTGAGGAAGACCGTGCTGTGCCGGGGAGGTCTGGTTCGCGTCCTTGTAGAATCCATAAAGATAAAGGGCGTAGGGCCGACGGTGCTCTGTGATTCGTTGTCGATCATTGGTGGACCCGTGAGACGTCGCCGTCGTTGAAAAATCCAGGAGCATTGAGCGATTCAAAGACTATTGACTCAACCCGCCTATTCAATTGGCTAATTTGCTCTCACTGGAGCCACAGAAGCTACATTTGTAAAGCCTGCGAGACGAGCCAGGTTGAAGTGGACAGCCTGACGTGAGCCCTTGGCGGCTTGTAGCTCGTCAATTATCGCGGGGCCAGGGAAAGTAACCCCTGCGCCGGGTTTTCGGCTGAGTTTATACAGCGTAGCGGAAAACCAGGACCCGAGACAGTCGGGCCGGAGTCACGCGGGGCGCCGGAGCGACGGCGTTACGGCGTACTCGACCGACATGGGGTTTTCCATGCGCTTGGACGCGTCGAGGATCTCAAGGCTCACGATATTGCCCTCGCCATCGTAGTCCAGGATGACGCCGGGCTTGTCCTGGTCGCTTTCCGCGACCGGGGAGTCGCTCAGCAGAACACTGAGAACGTCTACTTCGGGATCGTATACGACTTTCATTCGGCGCTCCAGTATTTCTCGACCTTGCTGGTCCTGTAGGCAGTGACGATCACAGCCGGCGTATGTTCTTCCGCCACCACGACCCGCAGCAGATATATTCTCCCATCTTCGAACCGTAACCGCGACTGGTAGATCCAGGCGCCGGCGCGGGACTCGTCGCGGACCCTTTGTTCGGGATAGTCCATGACAGCCTGGACCGACGCCAACGGGATGCTGCGGCGGGCCATCTCCCACTCGGCATGACGCGACAGCCGGAACTCCACGGCCTACAACTCTCGCTGCGCGTTGTTCTCTTCGGGCGCAAGCGGCGCGCCATCCGTTCCCAGGCCCAGCGCGGCCATCGCTTCCTCATGCGGAATGGCTTTGTTGTATTTGAGCCACTCGCGCGCTTCGGCCACGGCACGTTCTTCTTCCGCGCTGATTTCCTCATCCTCGATCGGCGCGTTGGCAACGGCGCGGGATACCGGACTGAGCATGGTTTCCAGTAAACCCCGTACGGCGCTCAGTTGCTCCGGCGGCAGGCGGTCCAGGTAGGCGTGAGCCTTTTGGCGCTCCTGAATAAGGTCGGCAGCCATGGTATTCCGTTACCAGTATGGCATGCGCGCTACTTGAGAGGTTTCGCTTATGGGGTGCGTGACGGCTTCCTTACGGACGCTCGCCGCGGGCCAGGCGCGCCGTGATGTCGTCCACTATGGGGATGAGATCGGCGGTTGAGCAGATGATGTAGTGCGGGCCTTTGGCAGCCAGGCGGGCGCGCGCACGGCTCATCCGTTCCTCCAGTTCCGCCGGCGAAAGCCGCTCCAGGTCGTCACGCGACAAGCCGACTTCATTACCGTGCCGCAAAACCGAGACGGCCCACATACCGGCCGCGTGGGCTTCCTCGACGTCGGCCAGCGTGTCTCCCACTTTGACGAACGCCGACATGGGGTATAGGTTCAGTTTCTGCGCGGCGTAGAACGCCATCCACGGCGCCGGTCTTCCTTTCCCCACTAGGTCCGGGCACACCCACAGGTCGGGTGTGTAGCCGCCCTCGCCGGCCAGACGGACCAGGTCCACCATCATGCCGGTGTCGAAGCCAGTGGTGTTGGCGATCTTGATGCCGCGCGCACGCAGTTGGCGCACCACCTCGGGCACTCCCGGAATCACGTCGCAGTGGCGCTTCAAAACCTCCATCTGCAGCGGCGTGAATTCCGCGTAGAGGCGGTCGAGATCCTCAGGCGCAGGCGCGCCGCCGTTGGCGAGGGCCCACCGCCCGGCCACCGAGCCATCGCTCAGCAGGCTCCAGATGTGATCCTTCTTGTGGGTGCCCATGGGGCCGCGGGCTTCCGCCTCGCTGATGGCCACGCCATGGCGGGCGAACAGTTCCACGAAGGCCACGACGGGCCCGCGGCTGCCGAAATCGAGGGTGGTGCCGGAAATGTCGAAGATGACGGCGCGGACGCCGTTCGGTTGCGTAGGTTGGCTCATTCCTGCTCCTGAAAAGAGTACACGGTGGCCGGCTCTCAAGGGGGCTCTCTCAAGGGACCAGGGCGACGCGCGGCGGGCGCCGGTTTTCGGCGAAGGCGATGGCGGCGTTGACTTCGCGCAACGGGAAGCTAGCCCCGACCAGGTCCTCGAAGGGGAAGCGATTCACGGCGCCAGAGAGAAAAGCCAGCGCGGTTTCCAAGTCCTCGGGCGAGTAGTTGTAGACGCCGACGATCCGGATCATGCGGCGGACCAGTTGTTCGGCGGCCAGTTGCGCCGGACGGCTGGGAAACGTGGCGCCCGCCATCACGAAGCGGCCGCCCATGCGCAGCAGCCCCACGCCGAGTTCGACGGATTCCGGATAGCCGGCGAATTCCAGGCCGGCATCGGCTCCCCGTCCGTCGCTCGGTTCCTTCACGCGCGCGGCAATTTCCGCCGGCGCCAGGGCGCTATCCAGCGCTATATCGGCGCCGAACCGCAAGGCCGTCTCGCGCCGCCGCGGGTCGGGCTCGATCGCGATCACGCACCGGGCGCCCCCGGCGGCCGCCATCGCGCACGCGGTCAGGCCGAGCATCCCGGCGCCGTGGATCACGACGACTTCGTCTTCAAGCGCGCCGGCGTTGCGAAGCACCGCCGCCACGGTGGCGGTGGCGCAATTGGCGGGACTGGCTACGGCGTCGGGGACGCCGGGCGGGACGCGGAATATGGCGGTGCCTTCGGGCAGGTGGCAGTACTCCGCCATGCCACCGATCAAAACCCGGCCGGGCGCGATCTCTTCGTGGCCGAACTTCATCAGGCGCTCGCACTTGGGCCGCAATCCGTGGCGGCAGTAGAAGCACTGGCCGCAACTCCACACCATGGACCAGGTGACGCGGTCGCCGAGGCCAAGCGGCCGTCCGCGATAATCGCGCGCGCCCCGCGGACCCATGCCGGCGATCTCGCCCACCATTTCGTGGCCCAATATGCTTGGCATGGGCGAGTGGCGCCGGCCGGACCAGGAATGCAGGTCGCTGCCGCAAATGGTGGCGCACCGCACGCGCACCAGCGCTTCGGCGCCCGCCAGCACGGGAATGGGAAACCGGTCGAGGGCGAGCGGCTCGCCGGCGGCACGAAACACCGCGGCAAGCGAAGTCGATGGGGAATCGCTCATAGTCTCATCTTCCGACGGTTAGGGTAAACCCAAGAATAACTTCAGATCTTCTCGTGGCGCACGCACTCGTGCGTGCCGCGTCGAGTTTCTACTCGACGCTTCTGCGCCCGTGAAGGCAGGCGTCGGCAAGAGTGCCGACGCGGCACGCACGAGTGCGTGCGCCACGGCAGCACCCGCTTTGCGAGCCCTTGTCACCGCGCAGTTCTTTTCAGTCTGAACTTCGGCATCACAAAGCTGTATGCCGTGTAACGCATTTCGCTCCAGGCCAATTCGGGCAACGGGTAGCCTGGGAACAGCGGCCTCAATACGGGCGTGAACTTCACCCGAACGCGGATGGCGTTGCGCCCCTCGGTCAAGGCGAGAGGAATGAGGAATTCGTCATCGCGGAAACGGCGGTTGGATGTCTCGACGATGTGCTGGGTGGCGCCGAGTTCCTGCCGGCCGCCGGGGCTCGAGTAGACGCAGGTGTTGGAACCGGCCAGGTACCAGATGCCGGCCGGCTTCCAGTCGGGCTGGCCCGGTCCGGCATCGGCGACGAAGACTTCCGCGCGCTGATTGGGGAATGAATAGTCGAGCTTCCGGCGGAGCATGACGCCGAAGTTGCGAGGGTCGATTCGCAGGGTGAACTCCGAGGCCGTTTTGGTGGTGCGGCCGCGATCGGTTTCCGCCGGGTAGATTTCGCGGCCCTCGAAGGTGTCCGGACCCCATTCGTAGCGCGAGGCGATTTGGTAGGGCGCCGAGGCGTCCGGCGACGCGTAGCGATGCCGGCGCTCGCTGGCCTCGTCGCCGACGATCAGTTCGTCGGTTTGGACCAGCGCGGGCGCGGGCAGGCCGTACCAGTAGGTGACGGTCTGGTAATGCTCGGTGGATTCATTGGCGCCGCCGTGCTCCAACTGAATGCGCGCATTCTTGCCGAAGGGCATGAGATCCGCCAGCAGGAAGCGATAAGCCGATTCGATTTTATCCTCGTCACTGACGGCTGCCTGGGCGCTCCTGGCGCCGGTGGGGTGGCCGGCGAAGGGGAGGGTCATAGTTTCGCCGCCCCAGTAATCCCCGCCGCCACCCCACTCTTCGGTGCCGGTGCCTTGCGCTTGCGGGGTGCGGCTGTCATCGAAGAAGAAGCGCGGATCGCCTTCCAGAGTGTTGAGTACGGCCGCGTGAGAGAAGATGAAAGACGTGCCGACGAACTGGCCGGACCAGTCGCCGCCTCCTTCGGTCCGGGTGGTGTCGAGCAGCACCAGATCCTTGCCGGGCTCGGGCGCCGGATGGTCGCGATAGGTAGCGTGAAAATAGCCGACCTGATTGGGCGGATCGCGATACGGCGCGGAGCGAACCTTCCATTCGACATCCGCGATCGGCCGATCGGCGCCGGTAAGTTCGACACGCGCCGAGCGAAAGAAGGGCATAGGGAAGTAACCACTCAGATAGACGCGGTCCGGGCCGTAGCGGACCACCATGGGGAAGGACTTGACGAGATACTCGCGGTTGTCACGGTTGTAGAGAATGCCCGCGCCATAGAAAAGCCCAATGGGAGCGTCAATCGAGGCCGTGCCGCGGCCGTCCCAGGTGACGCGCAGGCGGACTTTGGAGAAGGCCGGCGCCCGGTCGCGCGGGACTGAGAACTCAAGCGCCCGCAGCATAGAGGGGCCGTGCGCGGCGGTCCAAACGGAAATCGTTCGGTTGGCAGGCACTTGAATTCGGCCGGACTGCTCGCGAATGCCGCCCGTGCCAGCCGGCGCCAGATCGGCGCCGGCGCGGCTGACGAGATCGAGCACATCGGCGTCCGGCGGGGTACCGTCCCAAGACGTGAGAGCGCGCGATAGCTTCGCGCCAGCGACGAACTGATGATAGATGTAATAGCCGGTTCCGTAAAAAGTGCGGGAATAAGCCATTCGGAACGATTGCGAGAAGCCGATGGGCACCCAACTGAGATCGGCGCCCTTGGTTTCGGCCCACGTCCACGCCAGCGGTTTGGGGAACGATCGTTCGGGAAGAAACACCGAGCCCTGCGCGGGGTGCAGCGGATCGGCCGTGCTGGTCTCCTCGACGATGCGATCGCGGCGATCCACCTCGTAGTGCCAGGGACTACCGTGCCAGTGGTTGTAGCGGACGAAGTAGAGGACGCCGGGCGATTCGACGTCCAGCGTGACATTGAAATCGTCGGCCTCCTGATACAGGAAGTGGGAAGCGTCGGCGCTCTCGTTGCCGCCGCGCCGGTCGTAGGTACTGCGCATGTAGGCCCGCGCGCCGATGCGCTGATAAGGCCACCGCTCCCACTGGCGATAGGCGTCGGCGCCAACGGGGATCGCCGGCGGCTGGGCAGTGGCGGCCGCGGCCAGGCCGAAGAAGCAAATGATCCATTTCATTTTGAGAAACAGTCTACACCTTGTAGATAATGGGAGCTGGGCCGCGGGGTCGCCATATGCTTAGGGTCAACGCAGGAATAGCGCCACGTTGTTTGATGGGCAAACGTGACGCGCGTCCGCTTCGGTGCAACTGCCACGGGCCGCAGAAGCGTCGAGTAGAGACTCGACGCGGCACGCAGGAGTGCGTGCGCCACGGTGGCATCGGTGGGCCGGTGAATATCCTTCTTTTGATGGTGGCGGTTATGGCCGGTTGCGGTGTGGCGAACGCTCAGGTTACCGCCGCGATTTCGGGCAAAGTCGAGGACGCGACAGGCGGCGAAGTGGAGGGCGCGGCGATCACGGTGACGAGTGTCGAAACCGGCGCGATGCGCACCGCGACAACCGACCAGAAAGGCAACTACACAGTGCTCTCGCTGCCTTTGGGACCGCAGGAAGTGAAGGCGGAAAAGAAGGGGTTCCAAGCGGCTCTCCGGACCGGGATCAATCTGAAGGTGGGACAGGAAGCGGTGGTGAACCTGCGGCTCGAGGTGGGAGACCTTGCGCAACAGGTGACTGTTTCCGAAGCGAATCCGCTGGTAAATACCACCACGAGCCAGACCTCCGGCGTCGTCGACGAACGGGATGTGAAAGACCTGCCGCTCAACGGGCGCAGCTTCGACGATCTGATCGCACTCAATCCGGGGGCCGTCAATTACGGCCTGAAGAGCGCGAATACCAGTACCAGCAACGGGAATACTTTCACGGTGGCGGGACGCCGGCCGGCGGATAACATCGTGCTGCTGAACGGCATCGAATATACCGGGTCGAGCCAGCTTGCGATCACTCCGGGAGGGGTGAGCGGCGAGTTGCTGGGAATCGACGCCGTGCGCGAATTCAACGTGCTCACCGATACATACCCGGCGGAATACGGCAAAAGGTCCGGGGCGCAAGTCACGGTTGTGACTCAGTCGGGAACCAATGCGCTGCACGGGTCGGTTTTTGAGTTTATACGGAACAGCGGCCTGGATGCCAAGAACTACTTCGACCAGGGCTCCATCCCGCCTTTCCGCCGGAACCAGTTCGGTGGGGCGCTGGGCGGCCCTCTGAAGAATGACGAGCTGTTCGTTTTCGGAAACTATGAGGGATTCCGGCAGTCTCTCGCGCTCAGTAACGTCACCGTCGTGCCCGACGCGTATGTTCGCCAGGGAGAGTTGCCGAACGCCGCTACAGGCGTATATTCCACGCCCGCCAATCTCAACCCGGGAATGTTGAAATACACGTCCCTGTGGCCGGCTGTCAATGGCCCCGAGTTACTCGTTAGCGGCGCCGCCAGTGGAGCGGCCTTGTCTTACAACCATCCGCTGGAAGCCGTCCGGGAGGACTTCGGTACGACGCGAACGGATTACGCCGCCGGCGGCCGGGACTCTCTGACGGCCGCTTACACCATGGACGACGGCGATAGCCTGGTACCGCAGGCCGATCCCTTGTTCGCGTCTTATTCGACACTACGCAGCCAGGTGGCCAGCGTGCAGGAGACGCACATCCTGTCGCCGTCAACGATCCAGACGTTCCGGGCGGGCTTCTCGCGCGCGGGTTACAATCTGGATCCGGTTTCGCTGGCATTGTTCAGTCCGGACCTGGCATTTGTTACCGGCGCCGGACCCGGTGGAATTACCATTGGCGGCGGAAACACGACAACCGGATCGGCGGCTTTGACGGCGGCCGGTCCGAATAATGCCGCGAACGTGTGGAACCGGAGAAACCTGTTTACCTTGTCGGACGCAGTCGAGATCGCCAAGGGACGGCATCAGATTAGCGCCGGGGTGTGGTTTCAGCGAGTACGGGACAACGAAAACGGAGCTTCGCGCACGACGGGCGCAGCCACGTTTGCGTCGCTGGCGACATTTTTGGCGGGGACGGTAACTACGTTTCAGGTGGTGCCCGACCCCAATGAACTGGGGTGGAGAAGCCTTTTTGGAGCGTGGTATTTCGAAGATACGATCCGGTTACGCCACAATCTCACTATCCGTCTCGGCATCCGGCAGGAATTCACCACCGGATGGAACGAGGAGTCCGGCAGGGCGGCAAACTACCTCACCGACGGCACGGGCGTGCTTTTGACGGCTCCGCGAATTTCCGGCTCGGCGTTCACCGCGAACAATGCCATCAGGCTGTTCGCGCCGCGCGTCGGCCTCGCGTGGGATCCTTTCGGAAACGGCAGAACCGCGATCCGCGCGGCGTTCGGCACTTACTATTCGCTTCTCGACGACCTCAGCTTTCTGCTGAATTCGCTGCCTCCCGCGAATGGTTCAGCCTCCTATTCCGGTGCGTTGCCGCCGCTCGTTCCAGTGACTCCGGGCGTTCCGCCTCCGCCATCGTGCGGCGCGGGCGTTCCGGCGCCGTGCACCACATTTGCGCCGCAGGGAGTCCAGCCCAACGCGAAAACGCCGACGGTTGAGGAATGGAATTTCAGGATCGAACAGCAGTTGAGGCTGAACACGGTGCTGCGGATCGCTTATGTCGGGTCGCATGGCTACCATGGGCTGCTGAACGTCGATCCCAACAGCATTCCGGCGCAGGTTTGCGAGAGCGCGAGCGGGTGCGCGTCGGGCGGCAACGGCACGGCCAGAGGCACGGTGGCTCAAGGAGCGCTCTACATACCGGTCGAGGCAACCCGGCCCAATCCTTATCTGGGAGCGGGTTTCTTCTGGTATTCGGAGGGCAACAGCAGTTACAACGCGCTTCAGATCGATGTGACACGGCGCCTGAGCAAGGGTTTGCAGGTAAGAGGCAATTTCACATGGTCGAAGAATCTCGATATGAATTCCGCGCCGACCGGCGCGCAGGCCAGCAATGAAGCGCAAATGATTATGGACCGCAACGATCTTCCCAAGGATTGGGGGCCATCGGCGCTCAACGTGGCCGCTCAGGCCAGCATATCGGCCACTTATGAATTGCCTTTCGGAAGAGGCAAAGCGTTGTTTGGCGGCGCCAGTGGCCTCGCGGAACGATTGGCGGGGGGCTGGCAATTGAATGGAATCGCCACATTGCTGAGCGGATTTCCGCTCACGCCACAGGATGGGTCGAACCGCTCGGGTGACGGAGACACCAGGAACCCGGATCGGCCATCGTTGAATCCAGCGTTTACGGGAGCGGTCATTACCGGGAATCCGAATCAGTGGTTCAACCCTGATGGGTTCATTTTGTCGACACCCGGCGCCTGGGGAACTCTCGGGAGAGGGACATACGACGGGCCGGGGCTGGCGGATGTGGACCTGTCGCTGTTCAAGAGAATTGCGGTAACCGACAAGATGAATCTGCAGTTCCGGGCGGAATGCTTCAACATACAAAACCGGGCGAACTTCGGGACGCCGAATGCGATCGTGTTCTCGAGTGGCACGGTGAGTCCATCGGCGGGATTGATTACGAATACGGTGACAACGTCGCGGCAGATTCAGTTCGGGTTGAAGTTGATTTTCTAGCGCACCGGTCTGTCATGAAGTAACTAATTCAGTTGCGGGCAACCGCTCCCTCAGGAGGGGCGAGAAGATCGGCTGCAAGCTAAGAAGCGCAGGCGTAAACGCCTGCTCCACGAAGGTTGAGGGCTTGTGCGGCATGCGATTCGCTCATGACGCGGGCACGGCTGCACGCAGATGAAACTCGATGCGCGTCTCGGAAGGAATGGTCACCTCACCGCGGGTCGACTCTTCGGCAGCCGCGCCCGCGCCGGCCCCGGCCACCGCTCCCTCCGCGGCCCCTTTCTTCTTGTGGAAAATTCCGCCGATGGCGCCGCCCACGGCGGCCGCTCCTCCCACCACTGCCGCACCGGTTTTAGCGCGCAAGGAACCCTCCTGGAGGAATAAGTCGGTCTGCACGGTTTGCAATCGTCCCCGAACCGACAGCGCCACCAGGCGCAGCTCCAGCTTGGGGCGTCCCTTGAAGTGCCCCGAGTCGGCCACGTCCACCACTTCCAACTGGGCATCCGCGCCACGGGGCACCACCACGTTTCCGGCGACCAGCACCGCCGCGTCCACGCTGGCGGAGAACTTCTGGCCGCGGCGGCTCTTGCCCGAATCGATCGGCCCGATGGTGCGGACGGCAACCGTTGTCCCGGCCGGTATCGCCAGGTCGGGCGGAGCCGGCGGCGGCGCCTGCTGCGGGGGCGGCGCCTGCTGCTGCTGCGGCGGCGCCTGTTGCTGCGGTGGCGGTGCCTGTTGCTGCCGGTTCGGTGGATTTCGAGCAGCCGGCTGCTCGACACCGGTCGAAGTATTGCCGGCATCGGCAGGCGCCGCGGCCGGCGGAAGTTGCACCGGCGGAATCTCCACCTGTTGCCTGGCTCCCGTGTCGGTGGAGCCGGTGTTCGAGGCGATGGGAGCCAATGACGTCCCGCGATCCGGCTTGGGATGAAACGGGTGCATCGCGAAATACACACCGGCGCCGGCCAGCGCCACTACGCCGACGCCGAGCAGCGCCAGACGCGGCACGGTCCACGCGAAACCCGGTTTGGACGCCGGCGCGGGCGGTTGCGGCACTTCAAGGGCTCGGACAGGAGGAACCGTGGCGGCCACGGTGTTTCGCGGCGGAGCCTGAGCGATGGGCGCGGCTACGGCAACGCCGGGCGCCGCGCCTACGGCCACGGGCGCCCAGACAAACCCCTCCGGGTCCTCCAGCGCCGCGCCGAACTCCTCGGTTGTCTGAAAGCGCGCGTTGGGGTCCTTTTCGAGAGCCTTGAGAACTGCGTTGACCACGCCTCGCGGGATGTAAGGATAGAACTGGGTGGGCGGCGGCGGCGGCGTATTCACGTGGTCCGTCATCACCTGATAATCGCTGTCGCTCTCGAAGGGGACGCGGCCCGATAGCATCTCGTAGAGGGTGATGCCGAGCGCATAGATGTCGGAGCGGATGTCCACGCCCCGGTTCGTCACTTGTTCGGGGGCCATGTACCACGCCGTGCCCATCTGGGTGCCCGTACGCGTCATGCTGCGATTGCCCAGCACCTTGGCGATGCCGAAATCCATCACCTTCACGATGCCCTGCCGGTTCAGCATCATGTTGCCGGGCTTGATGTCGCGATGCACGATGCCCACGCGGTGGGCGTAACCGAGCCCCAGCAGCGCCTGGCGGAACAGCGGGACGGCCTCCTGGCTGGGAATGGGGCCGCGCCGCTGAACCATGCTGGCGAAGGTTTCGCCTTCGATGAACTCCATCACCATCCACGCCGAGCCGCCCTCCACCAGAAACGCGTATAGAGTGGCGAGGTTCACGTGGTTCAGGCTGGCCTGCGCGCGCGCCTCGGCGCGAAAGCGCTGTTCCAGTTCCGGATTCTTTGCCAGCTCGGCGGTCAGCGCCTTGAGGGCAACCACGCGGTCGAGCGAAACATCGACGGCCTTGTAGACCACGCCCATGCCGCCCTCGCCGAGCTTGTCGAGAATCTGATAGCCTGCGACCCTGGTACCGATCATCGGACGCTTCCCCGTCTTGTCATTTTGCCTGCAGCGATTGTTCGATCGCGTTCACATACTGAATCGGCGCACCGGACTGGGGAACGAAATTGAAGAGTTTCCCGTCGATGCGCAGGTGGAACGCCGGACGGCCTCGAATCGGCAGCCGGTTCACCCTGACTTCCTCCACCGCCGAAACCGGCAGCGCAAAATCGTCGCGGCGGCCATCGGAGGTGCCGAGAACATGATAGACCACCTGGCCCCCGGCAATTCGCAACTGGCCCCAGCAACTTGGCCACACGTACTTGCTGCCGCCGGCCACCCCGTGATCGTGGTAGACGTCCATCACCGGACTGGCGCGCGCCTGTTGCACGGGAGTTTGCGGCGGCGCAACCGGTGGGGCCTGGCTCTGCGGCGGGGGCGCTGTCTGCGCGGGGGCCTGCGCCTCCGGCGGCGGGGGCGCGGTCTGCGCGGGAGCCCGCGAATGTTGTTGCGGCGGAGGCGAATCGGCCGCGGCAGTCTTCTGCGCCGGCGCCGGCTTGGCCGTGCCGCCGCTATCCACCAGAACGTCCAGTGTGCGCGAGAGCGTCTGTCCGTCGGCGGCCTTCGCGGTGAGCGTAAAGTGGGCGTCGGCCCGAGCGTCGATCACCCGGCTGCCCTCCGCCGGGACCGTGCCAATCGCCGGGCTGATGGTCACTTCGGTGGCGCCAGGGACAGACCAGCTCAGCGTGACCCGCTTTCCCGCGCCAACCGGGTTCGGCGAGGCCGCGAACGCCTGCACCTCGAAGGGCGCCGCGGTATTGTTCATTTCGATTTCCACGCGCTCGGGATTTGGCGCGGGATTGACGATTTGCGACGGCGATACCTGCCCAGCGATGGGGACCGGCAGCGGGCGCTGCGGCTGGGGTTTGAACACGAACCAGCCTCCCATGAGCAGGACCACGGCCGCGAGGGCCGCCACCACCATCCTGCCGGGCCATGTGGCAAACAGAACCGCCAGCCCCGCGGCGGGCTTTGGAGCCGGGGCGGGTACCTGCGGCGGTACAGTCTGAAACGGCGGGGGGGTCCGATATTGCGGAGGCGGCGACTGATGTTGCGGTGGCGCGGCTTGATGCGGCGGAGGCGGAGTCTGCTGCGGCGGCGGGACCCGATACTGCGGTGGCGGAGGAGGAACGGCCGCGGCGCCAGCCACCGGCAGGGCCGCGGTTGCCGGCCAGGCGGCCGGTCCCGGGGCACTGGTTGGCGGCGGCGAGACGGCAGCCGCCGGAACGCCGGCGACGCCGAAATCGTTGGGACGTTCCAGCGCCGCTCCGAATTCTTCCACCGTCTGGAAACGCTCGTCCGGGTTCTTCGCCAGCGCCTTCAGGACGGCGTTCTCGACGCCCTTCGGAATATGCGGGTAGAACGTCGAGGGCGGCGGAGGAGGGGTGTGCACGTGGTCCGACATCACTTGGAACTCGCTGTCGCGCTGGAACGGCGCGTTCGCCGTCAGCATCTCGTACAGCGTTACTCCGAGCGAGTAGATGTCGCTGCGGACGTCGGCGTCCCTGGTGAGTACCTGCTCCGGCGACATGTACCGGCAGGTCCCCACGGGCATTCCCGTACGCGTCAGGCCGCGCTCGCCCATCACCTTGGCGATGCCGAAGTCCATCACCTTGACGATGCCCTGGCGATTCAGCATCAGATTGCTGGGCTTGATGTCGCGATGAATGATGCCGGCGCGGTGGGCATGGGCGAACCCCAGCAGCGCCTGGCGGAACATGGGCACGGCGCCCTCGGCGGGCAGCGGGCCACGGCGGTGGATCAGGTTGGCGAAGGTCTCGCCATCGACGAATTCCATCACCATCATGGAGTTGCCCCCGACCGTGAGAAACGCATAGAGCGTGGCCAGGTTGGTGTGGTTGAG
>Ga0182014_10002117_pt1 | contig 25525 bp, 13 predicted proteins | sample 612S2DmetaG_FD_120489 | JGI IMG/M metagenome (GOLD analysis project Ga0182014, IMG submission 120489) | Permafrost microbial communities from Stordalen Mire, Sweden - 612S2D metaG | ecosystem: Environmental > Terrestrial > Soil > Wetlands > Permafrost | place: Sweden: Stordalen | collected...
CGCCCCCGCAAAGCCCGGGGTCATGGCCGCTATTTTCTTGAGGTCCACATCAGAGCTTAGCGTAACGTCCTTTGCGTGAATTTTGAGGATGGCCTCCCGCCCACGAATATCCGGCTTGTCGATCGCCACATGGCGGTCGAACCTCCCCGGGCGCAACAGAGCGGGGTCCAGTATGTCCGGGCGGTTTGTAGCGGCCAGGATGATCACCCCCGCTCTAGTATCAAAACCGTCCATCTCGACAAGAAGCTGGTTTAATGTCTGCTCTCTTTCGTCATGGCCGCCCATGGGATTCAGGCCGCGGGCCTTTCCGAGCGCATCCATTTCGTCGAGGAAGATAATGCATGGAGCATGCTCCCTGGCCTGTTTAAAGAGGTCCCTGATACGGGCCGCTCCAACTCCCACGATCATTTCCACGAATTCCGACCCGCTCATGCTGAAAAACATCACCCCGGCTTCGCCCGCAACCGCCCTTGCAAGCAGGGTCTTGCCGGTCCCGGGCGCCCCCACCAGAAGCACCCCCTTGGGAATGCGTCCTCCGAGGCGCTGAGATTTCTCCGGGTCTTTCAGGAACTCAACGACTTCCTCGAGCTCTCCCTTGGCTTCATCGATTCCGGCCACGTCCGCAAAGGTTACCTTTACATCCTTCTCACCATAGATTTTCACTCGTGCTTTACTCAGGGAGAGTACACCCTGCGCGCCTCCGCTGATTCGTTTCATCAGAAAAAACCAGACGAAAACGAAAAGTCCCAGAGGCAGCAGCCAGGAAACCATCGTCCCGAGCCACTTGTTCTCAACATAGCCGCTGAACTCGATCCCTTTTTGCTCAAGCTGCCCGACCAGTTCCGGGTCCTCAATCCGAACGGTAACGAATGTTCTTGCCGGTTTGCCATCTTCTGCTTTCAATTTGCCGGTTATATGCTCCGGGCCAACGACAAGACTTTCCACCTTTCCCTCCCGAGCCCACTGCTTGAACTCCGAATAGGAGATCTTTTCGGTCTGCTGAACTCCCGTGTAGCTCTGAAACCAGAAAAACATGAACAAGGCTGCGACGAAGTACCATATGGAAAAGCGCATCCTTTTTTGAGCCGGGTCGACCTGGTTCGGACTATCCTTTCCCGAACCCTTTATACGATTAACGATCTTATCCATCAGACTGGAATCTTCATTTCTTTTTGCCGCCATTAGATTGCTCCCTGTTCCGATGCTTTCAAGACAACTCCGTAGCCCCCTTTTTAAGGGCCCGGAGATCTTCCATTAACTGCGTCAGGATTCCAATCTGGTCCCGTTGCACCGCGAGCAGCTCACTCCACTGCTCTTGTCTCAGCACGTCCAACTTTTGATGTAGCGACATGATCTCCAACTCCGCTTTCAGGTTCACCTCGTAGTCAAGTGCGGCGTCAATCCTGTCTTTTTCCGAATGTCGGTTCTGGGACATCATGATAACAGGGGCTTGTATGGCCGCAAGCATTGACAGCACCAGATTCAGCAGGATGTAAGGATAGGGATCGAATGTGTGGTTCCATTCGGCTAAAATCAATGTATTTATTATAATCCAGGCGGCCAAAACTACCAGGAACAGGATGATGAACGGCCATGATCCGCCAAAAGACGCCACGCGGTCCGCCAGCCTCTGTCCCGGAGTCAGTCTTTGCTGATGTTCCTCGACAACGTTTCGGCTTATGTGCAAACCATCGGCAATGCGGTTAATTACGACCCGCTCAGAGGGGCTGAGCCGGTCGAAGTCTTCGTGGAGTAGTTGTTCCGCCAGCTTATGAACATCCGGCCTCACACTCTTTGCGTCCCCTTGAAATGAAATAGATTATGCCTGTTCATCGTCTCAGGCGCACTTCCATCGAGAGATGGCATTTTAGCCGGCAAGTCTATTGTGTAACCTTTTAAGCATACCACAGCATCCGAACGAACCCAATCCGAGAAAGACGAGAGTAGTGGGTCATGTGGACAAAACCAAACACATCCTTACTTTGAAGGCGTTGCCGGGCGCCGGCCTCTCTCCTTGAAACTGGCGCTTTCCCACTCTTTGCGACTTTTATTGTGACTCAAGAGCCTTGGACATGGCGCCGGTGAGAGATACGGACAAACCGGACGCTACTCGCCAGGGCGCATTTTCCTATGGCCCCACCCACACCGGACCCTATGGGCGCGCCTGGTGATTGATTTTATTGACAGCCCTGCCATCGGGGATACGCAGGCTGAGTCGCCCGATGCAGCAGGGATACCGGCAGCAGCATATCATGGATTTTGGAAAAGAGCCGCTCCGGCCTGAGTGGGGTCGGCGCACAATCCCGAACCGGTTAACATGCAGAGGAGATGAAAGGATAAAGCGCGTTTTGTTATTTTTGCTGTTTTCGGCCCTGGTTGCAGCATTCAATGCGCCCGTGACATACGCAGACGGGATGCAGGATGACGTCGACCGGGCAGTGGCGATTATCCAGGCATTCCGGAATATCCCCGAGAGATCCATCCCCCTGGAGGTGCTAAGGAACGCCAGGGGAGTGGCTATAATGACGGTCATCAAGGCGGGCTTCATAGTCAGCGGGCGCGGCGGCTCCGGTGTAGTCGTAGCGCGAACCGGCAAAGGCTGGAGCGGGCCCTCAGCAATCGGGACTGGTGGAGCTGGATTCGGCTTTCAGATCGGAGCAGAGGAAACCGACTTCATCTTCGTTCTCAATACTCGTGAGGCCGTGGAGGCATTCTCTCATGGAGGAAACTTGCAATTCGGAGGCAATATGAGCATAGCTGCCGGGCCACTGGGGCGAACTGCCGAGGCGGATGTAACTCCTGTCGCCGCAGTCTATGCCTATAGCCGCAGCCAGGGACTTTTCGCCGGCATGTCCCTTGAGGGCGCCGTCATTGTGACGAGAAACGAGATGAACGCAGAGTATTACGGTGGGCCGGTCACACCGGGGCAGATTCTCTCCGGGAAGGTCAAGGCGCCGGCGGGGGCCAGGAAGCTTCAAAAGGCTCTGGCGAGGTACTAATGAATTTGGCCACGGTAAATCTATTCTCCCATTCCGATGGCGGCGCCGCCATCGGAATGCGAGGAACGCCGCCGTGGCAGGCGGTTTCGTAAAGCGTTTGACCAGAGATAAATGTAAGCCGGTGATTTAATTTCCGGGTAGTGTCGGAACAGGTTCACCGTACGAAGAGTGCTTCGCTATATGAACTCTGAAATGATTTTGTTATAAGATAAAAGGTTTTGGAAATCAAAAGAGTTCTTACCGGCGGTCGGGCTTGAACGGTCCATCCGGTGAATGCCTCCGGGCAGGCAGGAAACATGGATATAAGCTTCAGTCTGGACACAGATAATACTCTCGTTGTGCGGCTTGGTGGAGACTGGAATATCGAACATGGGCCGCCATCGGCAGAAGAGCTTCAGAAAAAGATTGCATCGACTCCGCACCTCGAAAAGGTTGAATTCGACGGGCGCGAACTTGGAGAATGGGACAGCAGTCTGCTGGCATTCCTGATCAAGTTGAAGAATTTCTGCGCTCAGAGATCGATCATCCTTACCTGTGAATGTTTTCCAAAAGGGGTGGAAAGGCTGCTCCATTTGGCTTCGGCAGTCCCGGAGAAAGAAGATGCGCACAAAAAGGGCGGCCGGGCGCCATTTTTGCTCAGAGTGGGAGAGGCGACCCTGGAGACTGTTAAGTCGACGGGTGAAATGCTGGCTTTCATCGGCGAGGCTTTTCTCGCCCTGCTCAAACTCCTGGGGGGCAAAGCCCGGTTTCGGCGCTGCGATTTGACTTTGCTGATCCAGGAATGCGGCGCCCAGGCGCTGCCGATAATATCGCTTGTCAGCGTCCTGGTGGGACTGATCCTTGCTTTTGTGGGGGCCGTGCAGTTGAGGCTCTTCGGAGCGCAGATATATGTGGCGGACCTCGTCGGTATAGGGATGGCGCGCGAGATGGGCGGTATGATGACGGCGATTGTTATGGCCGGGCGCACCGGCGCCGCTTTTGCCGCGCAACTGGGAACAATGGAGGTAAATGAGGAAATTGACGCATTAAAGACCCTGGGCATTTCACCCATGGAGTTTCTCGTTTTACCCCGGATGCTGGCGCTGGTCCTCATGTTGCCCCTGCTGTGCCTGTATGCCGACCTGATGGGAATCCTGGGCGGCGGGATAATCGGTGTCGGAATGCTCAATATTTCGCCGGCTGAGTACCTCAATGAAACCGTGTCGGCTCTGAACCTGACGCAGTTTGCAGGGGGTCTGATCAAAGCCGGGGTCTTTGGCGTCCTGGTCGCACTCTCGGGATGCTTTCGCGGAATGCAATGCGGGCGGAGCGCCGCTGCGGTTGGTGAGGCGGCAACCTCGTCGGTTGTGACCGCAATTGTCGCCATTATAGTCTCGGATGCCCTGCTGACCGTCCTATATGACATAATCGGCATCTAGGTCATTTATGGAAAATCATGCGAATCAGGCGACTGCCCACATCGAGGTGCGCGACCTCACCATGGCCTACGACAGCTTTGTGATTCAGCGCGATATCAGTTTCACTGTGAAAAGGGCTGATATCTTCGTCATCATGGGTGGGAGCGGATGTGGCAAGAGCACACTTCTCAGGGGCCTCGTCGGGCTCAAAGAACCTGCTAAAGGCCAGGTATTGTACGATGGAGTGAGCTTATGGGATTGCGAACCCACTGCGAAACAGGCCATAATGAGACGTTTTGGGGTCCTCTACCAGGGCGGTGCGCTGTGGAGTTCCATGACATTGGCTGAAAACGTGGGCCTGCCCCTGGTGGAATACTCGAATTTGAACCCGGCGCAGATAACGGAGTTGGTTTCGCTCAAACTCTCTCTGGTCGGCCTGGCGGGATTCGAAGAATTCTACCCCTCCGAGATCAGCGGCGGGATGCGCAAGCGCGCCGGCCTCGCTCGAGCGATGGCCCTCGATCCGGACATCCTCTTTTTCGACGAACCCTCGGCGGGATTGGACCCGCTCAGCGCACGGCGCCTGGATGAACTCATCCTCGAGCTTCGCGACAGCCTGGGGACAACCGTGGTGGTAGTGAGCCATGAATTGGCAAGCATTTTCGCCATCGCAAACAACTCTGTTTTCCTCGATGGGGAAACCAGGACAATGATTGCGGTTGGGAATCCCAACAAACTCCTGGCGGAAAGCAATGACCCTAAAATTCGGAGCTTCCTGACCAGGGGCGAGGCATAAAGCACATCGATTCCGTGCGGCGGCGGCCGCCTTGCAGCGCATTGCGGCAGGCAGTAATCCCGGACCTTCCGCAACAGGCTCGGAGAATAATGAGTAAACAGGCGAACACAAAGCTAATTGGCGCGTTTGTTATCGGCGCAGTCGGTCTGGTCATATTAGGAACACTGCTTTTCGGGTCCGGTAGGCTCTTCAGCCATCAGAGAAAATTTGTTCTTTTTTTTGAAGATTCCGTTAAAGGGCTCATCATCGGGTCGCCGGTGGATTTCAGAGGAGTCAATATTGGGAAGGTGACCGACATCAGGATCGTTCTGCAAAAGGAGGATCTTTCCCTGCTGATCCCGGTCCTTATAGTAATCGAGCCGAATCGGATCGCCTTCGACATCACGGAGAGCGAGCGAAGAAAACTTGTTGAAACAAAAGGAACCGAAGCGTTTGTTCAACTAATGATCGACAGGGGATTGAGAGCGCAACTTTCGACGCAGAGCTTTGTCACCGGCCAGCTTGGCATCCACCTCGATTTCTTCCCGGACAGACCTCTAAAGCTTGCCGGCGCAGAACCATCTTATACGGAAATTCCAACGACTGAGTCGAGCCTTTCGGCGCTTTCCAAGACCCTGGGGAATATCCCTCTCGCAGAAATTGCCGACAAGCTTGAAAAAACTCTGGACGGAATCGAGAAGCTGGTTAATTCCCCCGACTTTAAAGCGACATTGGACTCTCTTCATCAGACAGTCGATCAGGCTCATGCATTTCTGCAAGATTTGGATAGCCAGGTAAAGCCATTGGCGACAAGCACGCAACTAACCCTCAGCGGAGCAAAGAAGCTATTCGAAAATGCCGCACAATTAGCCCGCAACCTGGACTCGCGTATTCCACCGCTTATAGCCAGTCTGGAAGATACATCCAAGGCGGCCGGCGCAACCATGAAGGGGGTAAACAAGGAGATCGAAGGGTTTACCGGAGCCAACTCTCCGGTACGCTCCGAACTGATAAAGACCCTGAACGAGATCTCCACTGCGGCTCGTTCCTTCCGCGTTTTGGCTGAATACCTGGAAAATCACCCCGAAGCTCTCATCAAGGGCAAAGGCAAATAATAGAGAGGAAGGCGACCGATTGCTCCGGGCAGGCGAGAAAGGGAAAGACATGACTAAAGTTCTAAATTCCGGGAATGGAGCAATCTTGCTGTTTTCTTTACTGTTGCTTTGCGGGTGCGCTTCGAAGGGGACCAATTACTACGTCCTGCATTCGCTTCAAAACGAGGCCCCGGATGTAAAGACTACGAGAGCACAGAACGATCTGACCATAGGGGTGGGTCCCATAACAATTCCCGAATATCTCGACCGGCCGCAAATGGCTGCCAGGTCAACCCCATACAGCCTCCAATTCGCCGAGTTCGACAAATGGGCTGAACCTCTGGAGAAGAACCTGGCCCGTGTCCTCGCCGATAACCTTTCCATATTGCTCTCGACAGACAGGGTCGTCGTTTTTCCATGGGTAGGGTCCGTGCACGTTCTGTATCAGGTAACCGTGGACGTTGCACAGATGGAATATACGCCGGATGGCAAAGCTTTGCTCGCCGCCGGCTGGAGCGTTTTCGGCAATGACAGCGCAAAACTGCTCGCAATCAAGCGGTCAAGAATCATCGTGCCCGTTGAGTCCACCGGGTTTGAGGCGATAGCCTCCGCGCAGAGTCGAGCGGTCGGGGAGATGAGCCGTGAAATTGCCACCTGCATTGAGTCTCTGCCTCGGGAGCAGGAGGCGCCATAATTTTCAAAGACGCTGCTTGTCTTCGAGTCATATTGATCATATTTTCTATTGGCTCCAGTACTCTTCCCGGGATAGTCCAACAAGCCGAAAGGCATAGACACGCTTTCTGGAAATCTATGGTTGACAAATCCGGCATGCTTTGAGAAACCTATACTTTGGTGATGGTTTCTCAATTCTGTGCAATTCACGATTTCACATTGACCATTGAGAGACTAAGGGGTCCCTTTGATAACCACGGGATTCTTCGACCAAAAAAGGAAGAGATGAGCAAGGGCATGAAAGAGGATTTAAGCCATGGTAATCAGTGCAGGTCGGGCTCAACGATCTGCGCGCAAGGGCCGGCGAACCTGATCCACATAATGCGCCGGAGGGTTCAGGAGCATAGAGAGAAAACCGTCTACACCTATCTCAAGGATGGAGAATCACAAGAAGCCAGACTGACATATTGTGAACTGGAACGGAGGGCGCTCGCCATTGCGGCGTATCTCCAATCTCAGCTCTCTCCTGGAGAAAGAGTCCTTTTGCTCTACCCTTCGGGCGTCGAGTTCCCCACAGCATTCTTCGGGTGCCTGTGTGCGGGCATGGTCGCCGTGCCGACCTATCCCCCACATTCCAACCAGTTCCTGGCGAGCCTGGTGGCGACGGTATCCGACGCAGGGCCGACAGTCGCGCTCTCCACGACTTCCATGCTGGAAGAGTACAGGCGCCAAATAGATCAGACTCCCGTGCTGACAGATCTCAAATGGATAGCAACCGACACCATTCCCGACGACCTGGCAAATTCCTGGCAAGAGCCACCCATTGGCGCTGATTCCCTCGCTGTGCTCCAATACACATCCGGTTCCACAGGAAGTCCCAAGGGCGTAATGGTCAGCCATGGAAACCTGCTCCATAATTCATCCGTCATCCGTGCAGTCTTTGGGAATTCACCGAGTAGCCGCGGCGTAATCTGGCTTCCCCCGTACCACGACATGGGGTTGATCGGAGGAATCATTCAGCCCGTTTACGCAGGTGCGGATGCGATCCTGATATCGCCTGTTCACTTCATCCAAAAACCGCTCCGCTGGCTTATGGCCATCTCACGCTATAAGGCCACTACAAGCGGCGGGCCGAATTTTGCCTACGATCTTTGTGTTCGAAAGATCACCTCGGAGCAGAAGTCAGGACTTGATCTGAGCAGTTGGGAGGTCGCTTTCAACGGCGCGGAGCCTGTCAGGGGGGAGACGCTCCACCGCTTCGCCGCGGCTTTCGAATCCTGCGGCTTTCGGCAAAAAGCATATCTGCCCTGTTATGGTCTCGCGGAAACAACCCTTATCGCCTCCGGATGCAACAAGGGATCCGAACCGACATTCCTGCAGGCGGACGCGCAGGTGTTGAAAGCCGGCCGCGTTGCCCTGGGGGCGGAAGACAGGAAGCACGACTTCAAGCTGGTAGGAAATGGGGGAGCGCCGCCGGACCATGAGATTGTTATCGTCGACCCGGAAAAGCAAACTCCCTGCAAGAGCGATAAGGTCGGAGAAATATGGATCGCAGGGCCAAGCGTTGCACAAGGATATTGGAATCGGCCCGAAGATTCGGAGCAGACCTTCCGGGCAAGGCTTGCCGATAAGGGCGAGGGTCCATTTCTGCGCACGGGAGACCTCGGGTTTATCCATGCCGGCCAGCTCTTTGTCACCGGCCGCCTGAAGGATCTCATCATCATACGGGGCCGCAATCACTATCCTCAAGACATCGAGCGGACCGTGGAGAGAAGCCATGAGGCCCTGCGGGCAGGCTGCGGGGCGGCGTTTGCCGTTGAAGTCGGGGATGAGGAACGGCTCGTGGTGGTGCAAGAAGTCGAGCGGCGATACATTAGAAAACTTGACGCGGACGCGGTGATCGGCGCCATTCGTCAAAGTGTATCACGAGAGCATGAAATCAAGGTCTACGCTGTTGTGCTCATCAAAACCTACAGTCTTCCCAAGACGACAAGCGGAAAGGTCCAACGCCACCTTTGCCGGGAACATTTTATCCAGGGCAGCCTGAAGGTTGTTGCCGAGTGCGTGGGGTATTCCCAGGAAGTTGAGCCGGAGACACCCCTCCAGGAATGCGAACAATGTCGGCCGGGCCACACGAGGGCGGCTGCCTCGGCAGCAAGCCGTCTGAAGGCCTGCACGCTCAAAGCCGGCGAGTTGGAACCCGGCGGCATGGGGACTGAAGACACCTTGGAGCTCATCCGTGTCGTTGAGACTGACATTGCAAAAAAGGTGGCGGATCTTCTGAATATCTCGGTCGCCAGGGTGGATGTGCACTGTCCCTTGAATACGCTGGGCATGGATTCTTTGATGGCCGTGGAGCTGAAGACGACCATTGAAGAAGACATGGGAATCGAGTTTCCCGTCGAGGCGCTCTTTCTGGGGGCCGGCATTTCCGATCTGGCGGCGCATGTTCTCTGGCAAAGGACGTCGGGAAGAGGGCTTGAAGCCGAAGACGGACCTTTGGGAAAGGTGCTGTCATCGGGCCGTCAGTCCGGAGAGCCTACGGAAAGGGTCTTCGCCCATAGAAATCACCCTGAGATACAACCGGAGTGCCTGCCGTTTGAGGACTACCCCGAATACCGAAACCTTCAGCAGATCATGCTGGGAATGAAAGCGCGAGGTATCGACAACCCTTACTTCAGGGTGCTCGAAGGGGCCGACTCCAATGGCGCCATTAGAGAAGGTCGAGAGTACATCACCTTCTCCAGGTACAATTACCTGGGTATGTCCGGAGATCCGGTAGTATCTCAAGCCGCAAAAAACGCGATCGACCGCTACGGCACGTCCGTTTCGGCAAGCCGTCTTGCTTCAGGCGAAAGACCGCTGCATCGTGAGATTGAGAAAGAAATTGCCGACTTCGTTGGAACAGAGGACAGCCTTATTTTTGTAAGCGGGCATGCCACCAACGTGACCACTATCGGCCATCTCTTCGGCAAGCCCGACCTCATCGTTCATGACGCCCTGATTCACAACAGTATTCTCCAGGGATGCCAACTCTCCCAGGCAACGCACCTTTCTTTTCCCCACAACAACTGGCAAGCGCTGGACATGATTCTCAGGGAGTCGCGACCCCGTTTCCGACGAGCCCTCATCGTTATCGAAGGCGTTTACAGTATGGATGGCGATATCCCGGAACTGCCTGAATTCATTAAGATCAAGAAGCGGCACGGCGCCTTTCTGATGGTGGACGAGGCTCATTCCATCGGCGTATTGGGGAAAAGGGGCGGGGGTATTGGCGAGCACTTTGGAATCAATCCTGCCGATGTGGAACTTTGGATGGGCACCTTGAGCAAATCCTTTGCCAGTTGCGGAGGCTACATCGCCGGGTCCGGGGCACTCATCGAATACCTGAAATACACTGCGCCGGGCTTTGTCTACAGCGTGGGAATGTCTCCGCCGAATGTCGCGGCAGCGTTGGCCGCCATCCGATTGCTCAGGAAGGACCCCCAACGAGTGACGCGCCTCCATGAGCTCTCCGGGCTTTTTCGTATGCTCGCTCGGGAAAGGGGCCTGAATACCGGCGCCAGCAACAGCGGTTCCCCTGTCATTCCAGTGATAGTAGGAGATTCACTGAAGGCGATAAGACTCTCTCAAGCCCTGCTCCGGCAAGGGATCGACGCACTGCCCATGGTCTATCCGGCAGTTCCTGACAACTCCGCCCGTCTGCGCTTTTTTGTCAATTGCATCCATACGCCCGAGCAGATTCGCTTTGCCCTGGACGTCGTAGCCCCGGAACTGGAAGCCCTGCAAAAGGTGGATGACGAGAAACAGCGCGCCGCTTCTTCACTTTGGGCTCTTCTGCAAGGGTCCGCTCCCCCCTGATACCGGCTTGCGTTCAAATCGGGCGCTACGGGAGGGCATAAAGCCCTCCCCTACGGAATAGCCGCGCGACAATGCCGTAGTCTTGAACGCAACCTGGCATGATATGCAAGATGGCTGTGATGTAATTAAAAACCATCATTCGCCTGCTTCCCATCTGGTGATCATTATGCCCAAGATGAAGACCATGGCCGCGAAAGTCCCTATTATCGCGGCATAACTCAGTGCGGTCGCGTTGTCGTGAAACACCATGGATGCCCGGAGGCCCTCGTTAACATAGTACAGAGGCAGCGTCTTGGCGAACGTCTGCAAGAAGCGCGGCATCATCTCGATAGGGACAAAGCTCCCCGAGAGGAACATCATCGGGAATATGATGGCGTTGGCTGCGGCGGCGGCGCTCTGCGCCTCCCTCACGATGCGGGTTAGTATCATCCCGATTCCGACGAACGTAAAGACGTCAAGCACAACGAACAGAGGGAGCCAAGCGTTTATCTGCAATTTAACGTCAAACACGGCGTAGCTCACCAGCAGCATTGCAGTGGTGGATATGACCGCGAGCACGAACTGGTACAGAATGTTCGACAGTATCCACTCGGTACGGGTGATAGGCGTGGTGGACAGCTTCCTGATGATGCCCTTCTGCCGCAGCTCCGTGTTCACGTTCACCGTGCCGAACAGGCTCGCGGTCATCACCGCCATCGCGATGATGCCCGGGATGAAAAAGTCGATGAACCGGTATTCCCTGGTGTGTATCGATATTTCCGCCGTCCTTACGAACGCCGGTTTTCCGGAGAGCCCCTGGTTCAACTTGGCGAATACCATCTCCAGGATTTGCATCTTCGTAACCACCGAACTGGAGCTGGGGTCGTAGACATACTTGATGGCAGCGTATGCGTTGGGGTCGTCGAATTGCAGATACTGCACGTAAGATTTTTCATAGTCTTTGGGAATAACGAGAACAAGGTTCACCTTGTTTTCTCTGGCGTACTGCACGGCGTCGATGGCGGGGTCGACCCTGATTATCTTGAGCTTCCCGGTGAGGGCGAGGGCACTGGCTATTTCAGCCGAGGTTTCGGTTTGGTCGAGGTCCTGCACGCAAAGGTCGAAGTTGACTTTGTCCTGGTCCACGAAAATGGCGCCGAACACGAGTATCAGCAGTATCGGGAAGGTAGTCGTGAAGAACATTGTGGTCTTCTCGCGGCAGAAGGTCTTCATGCTCACGACGAGATTTGCGCCGACGACGCGCAGGTTCATTCCGCCCCCTTTCCCCCGGAGGCGCCTTCGTCGAGCGCCTTGCCGGTGAGCTTCAGGAAAACCTGTTCGAGGTTGGGCTTGCGAACGTCCATGCTGAGCAACGGCGCCCCGGCATCTTTCATGGCGTTCAGTATCTTCCGGATGTCCTCCGTGCGCTCCACCCTCACATTGATGCTCTTGTGGTTGTTAAGGTCCGGATTGAAGCCCATCTTCCCAAGGACTTCGAAGGCTTTTTCATCGCCGGACTGCAGCGTGAGGACCAGGTAATCCGCGTTGCTTTCTATTAGCTGCGCGGGAGAGTCCATGGCGATGATCTTCCCCTTGGAGATAATCGCGACAGTGTCTGCAAGAAGCTCAGCTTCCTCTATGTAGTGCGTGGTAAGAAATACCGTCTTTCCCTCCTTCTTAAGGCCCAGCAGGACTTCCCACACCTCGCGCCTGGCGCGGGGGTCGAGACCTGTCGTCGGCTCGTCGAGGAACACGACCTCGGGGTCGTTGACGAGGGCAATTGCGATTCCGAGGCGCTGCTTCAAACCCCCGGAGAGTTTCATGTATTGCTCTTTGGCCTTGTCCTTGAGGTTCACCAGATCTATCAGCCCATCGATATCGGCGTTCCTGCAACAGAAAAGCCGCGAGTAGTACTGCATGGTCTCCCTGACCGTTATCTTGTCGAACGAGCTGAACCCCTGCGGGAGGACCCCGATGCGGGGGACGATGCCGCGCTTTTCCTTCGTTACGTCCATCCCGAGAATGCGCACTTTCCCCGATGTGGGCATGCGGATCGTGTCGGCTATCTCGACGGTGGTGGTCTTGCCTGCGCCGTTCGGGCCCAGAAACGCGAAAACCTCGCCTTGCCTGACGTTGAACGATATGTCGTTGACCGCCACAAGGTTCCCGTAAAACTTCTTCAGGTTCTCGACTTCGATTGCGTGCTCAAATTCTGTCGTCATGGATCGACATTCTGTGTCCATGGGTCAATGTATCAAGAATCTGCGTCATCGCCCTGTCAAGGCTGCTAATTCAAGAGGGCAGTGGAAAGCCACATCTTTAGATGAGGAAGTGAACGCACCCATATGGTCCGGCCGCCGCCTATGGGAAACCGCATCAGAGCCTTGCTTGATAAGCGCACCGGCAAGATATATCCGCCGTCTCCTCCTGTCACCGGTGGACAGACATTGATTTGCAGAGGGGCCACGAGGTGGAACGCACATCCCAGGGCCTTGACGACGGCTTCCTTGATAGACCAGAGCAGGGCTGAGGCGCTTGCCAATTCTCCGCCCGCCAGTCTCAAGGCATATTGAAGCTCCTGGTCATTGAACACCCGGTGAAAGGGGTATTCCTTTTGGAATTCATCGCTCCCCGCCACATCTATGCCGATATCGGACCGATCCCCGCAGAGGGCGGCCCAGACGTTTCCTCCACCTTCACTGAAGGATATGGCCGGGCCCCGGTATTCTCCCAACAGGAGATGTGGCCTGCCAAGCGGGCCGCGGATCACGCGAATGGGGAAATCAGCTCTGTGGGAGGAATGAAAGCATTTCCAAAGAGGGCTTCCCATCGCAACCAGGTGATCCCACAGGACAGATACCAGGCGGCGCTTGTCTCCTGACCCGTTTGTCCGATGTCCTTTGAAGATTTCGCCGGAACATGGCAAGGATGCATAAAAGACCGGTCCCCCTAGACGATCGAATCTCGCGGCATGGACGGTTATGCCTTGGCAATCCTCCACCACATCCACTCCAATCTTTCGGCCTGTGCGGCCGGCTTAGACGAAGCCATGCCTCACCGGGTCTAACCGCACAGGCCGCAATCTTTCCTGAACCGCGTTCTTTCGGCGCCCTGAAGGCTCAGTCAGAAACCCAGCGCATCCGCATGTCGGCAACCTGCATGATGGTGCGGCCCTGATCGTCAAGACCTCTGGCGTCCCAAGTGAGGCCCTGGTCGTTTTGCACCCGCATGCGGGCCTCCAGGGTGATCTGTTCCCCCTCCCGGCATTTTCGGCAAAAGCGCATCTCCCCGATCTCCATGGGAATCATGGATCGTTGCTCCGGCATCTTCATTGCCACGCAGTAGAAGCCGGTCAACTGCAAAAGGGCCTCGAAAAGGTAGGGAGAGTATTGGTACTGCGCGTTGCGCAGATTTGCGAAATCACCTGTCTGGCGGTAGGTGGTTCGTCCCCGCGCCACTCCCGGTCCTGCGCCGTCAAGAAGCTCCAGCACGCAATACCTGCCTTTGAGGCCGCCGCCTTTCTCGTACCATTCAAGCATATCTTTATGATCCAAGGGGCCCGTCCGCAGTTCGTCGAGCCGGACGGGAAAATCCAGGAAACCCTCCCCTAAATATCCTTCCCCGCCGTCGAGAATGACCTGACCCTTGCAGTGGGGGGTGAAGCGGTCTGTCAATCTTCCTGTGGGGGAGATCTCCTGTGTCGCCAGAGTCACCTCGCATAATATCTCCGGGCCGTTGCCGACCCGGCGGCAGGAGATCCTTGAAGAGCGCGGAACCTCAGGAGGACATTGGATCATCTCCAAAAAACGCACATGGCGGGCGCCTCGCACCTGCAGGTAAGGATACAGTATCCGGGCGGCTTCCATGAATGTCTCCAGAAACATGGCGGCTGAGACCAGGGGATGCTTGACGAACGTCAGGGGCCTGTGATCCTCGATCCAAAGGTCCTTCTCCCGGGAAAAGGACCTGACTGCCTCGAGTCGTTCCCGGCGGATATCCAGGCTCGAGATCCCCTCTATCATGGGAAAGTCCTCGGGGCTGAAGGACGCGCAGCCTCCATCCATTTCTGCATTGGGAGAAGGACGGGTCATGTCATCGAGCCTTGCCGTCTTCACGGAGGGTAGCGCCCTCATGAACATTACCCAATCGTCTTCGGCCGGGGATGCGAAAAGCTCCCGGCAGAAAAGCCCTGCAAGCTCATTTACATGAATATAGGACGCGCCCTTCCACCTCATTAGCTCCCGTACATCCGGGTCCTCGGCCATGCCCGCCCCCTCGATAGGCGGAAGCATCAAAGCCTTGAACCGGATGGCGCCATTTTCCCGCCGGAGGGCTCTGAGCAACGCAGACATCATCCGGTTGGCCGCCGCGTAGTTGGCTTGGCCGGGATTCCCCTGGATCGCGGCCACCGAAGAAAGGCCCACGAAGAACCTCAAGCCGGCCTTATCGACAGCCTGGAATAGATTCCACGCCCCGAGGAACTTGATGTCCGTGACCATGGAGAAATCATCCGGGGTCATTTGGCTGAGGAAACCGTCCCTGAGGACTCCCGCGCCGTGGATGATCCCGCGAACCTTGCCATGACGGTTCGCCACCTCGTCCATAACGGTACGGACCGCCTCGGGGTCAGCGACGTCGCAGGTATGGTAGAATGCCTCGATCCCTGAGGAGTGCAAATCCGCCAGGGTCCGGGTAATCTCCAGCGCCCTGTCTTCGAAAGCGAAAGATTCCGAAGGCGGATGCGCAGGGCGGGGTTTTACGGAATTCATGCCGGGATCGAGAGACGTCCTCCCCAGAAAGACCAGGCGGGGCTTAAAGGGCGCAAGACTGCGGGCCAGGTGGGCGCTGATCCCCGTTGCACCCCCGGACATGATTACAACGTCTCCAGGGCTCAGTTCAAGCCTTGACTGGTCCCTGAAAACCGACGGGGCGACGCGTCCCTCCGAGGTGAAGACACTCCCGTCGCGATGAGCCATCTCCACCATCGTGCAGCCTCTGTCCAGGGCATCGCATAAGGCAGAGCGAAGGTCGGTGTCACGGCCGATTTCCAATGTGCGGAACTGGACCGCCGGGTATTCTTGCGCTGCGCTCAAAAATAGTCCCAGCACCCCCTCCGCCGCCAGCCGACCCGGTGTTTCGGTATCCTCCCCGGAGTGGATCATCACGACGAATTTGCCGGCCGGTGATTGGAGAAATGTTTTCAGGAGGATAAATATCCCCCTGAGAAGCCGCGAAGCATCCTCCATGCTTCTTAAACCTTCCGACACACCTTGAGGTAAGATGATAAGCATCCCAACGAGGGACTTCAGGCCCGCCATACTATCGGAAGCCCCGTGGGCCCCTTCGGCAGTTCGAATGTCGTAGCCCGTTTCGCCTGGACCGAAGCTCCCCTGCATGAAGGGCATGGGAAATATGTCAACCCCGTGATCCAGGCGGAAGATGTCTCCTGCACTTGTTGCAATTAGGTCATCCCTGTCCGGTGAGAGAAGGAGGACTGACTCGCCCAGCTCCAATTTCATGGGTATGGAAGCCGGTAGATCGAGGGGTACGTAACTGAATACGAGCCTCTTTAGGCTCGCCTCATCCTCTGATGGCTTCAGGATTTCATCCCGCACCGCGCCGGAGTCAATAGTCCTGCTGGCCGGCCGCGGCCCGGCGCCTTCCTGGCTGGCTATTATCTCTGAGATTCTCTGCGCGATGTCTTTCACGGTGCGGACATGGATAAAATCCTGCAATTCGATAGTGATCCCGAAATGGCGCTCCGCAGCGTCCATGATGATCGGGAGACGGCTGGAGCGGATGGCGAGATCTCTCTTGAGATCCATATCGGGTTGGATCTCGTCTCTTTCGAATCCAGTAGCATCCATGATGATTCGAATAAGGCTCTCCATGTGCTCCTGGCTCTCAGGCGCATCACCGGGGGCGGGAGTCTCCATCGATACGGGTGAATCGCCCGGCGCGGGAAATCCTCCTGAATCCCCCTCTAAAAAAGGGGGACTTCCGGCAGCTTCCCTCTTTTCTAAAGAAGGGCCGGAAGGAATCCTACGGGCATGTGAATCACGATTTATCTTTAATTCAATAGCATCGGGGAGATCCTTCCGGCATTCAGGGACCCCGGAGCCACCGAGCATGGATTGGATAACCCGCGCCAGATCATCTTCATGGAATGCCGGGCCGACCTCCTGGCGTATGGCTTCCAGGATATCAGGCTTAAGGAATCGGCCGAAGGTCTCCAGCACGAATCGGTTGATTTCCCTTTGAACGATCCTTTCCATCGGGTTGGACCCTGCAAGCCCGGGCGCCACGGGTCGTAACGTGGGCGCCGGGGGTGAGCAGTAAGATCCGGGCGCCTTTCCAACTTCAGGGAGGCAAACAAATCCGGGTTCCCTTTGAACCTTTAGATGCCCTTGCACGAAGAGCTGAGCAAGGGCTGTCCTGCAGGTCAAGCTCTCTGCCCGGGGAAGGCAAGTCTGGATGCATGCCGAGTCAGAGAGCGTGTCTGCGATGAGATTGCTCAATATATCACCTGGGCCGACCTCTACGAAGATCCGGACTCCGTAGTCGTTCCAAAGAGTCTGAACGTTATTCATCCAATGGACGGGAGATTCCAGGTGGGCCATCAGAATTCGCCTGATCTCTCCGGGATCTGATGGATACGGCGCCATGGTCGTGTTGGAGATGACGGGAATCTGCGGAGAATGAAACGGGATGGGGGCAATGAACTCTTCGAGCTCATCATGGATGACTCTCATGATAGGGGAGTGGAAGGCCATGCTGACTCGCAAAAGAGTGGCCCTGTAACCCATATCCTTCAGTTCGTCAGCAAAATTCCTGACCGCCTCGGTCTTGCCGCTCAGAACGACCTGGCTCGGTGAATTGATATTGCTGATGTGGACATCTTCCCCTCGTCCCTGGATCAACTCTTTGAGCAGATCCAGGGGGGCGTTCACGGCCGCCATGACACCCGGGTCCAAGTGGATGCCACCGGCTTTGTCCATGCAGCGGGCCCTCATGTTCACGATTCGGAACCCGTCCTCCAGGGAATAGACTCCGGCCAGGCACAAGGCGGTCAGTTCTCCCAGACTGTGGCCGGCCATCGCCGCCGGGTGGACGCCACGTGAGAGCAGGTATCGGGCAATGGCGTATTCCAAGACGAACAGGGCCGGCTGCTGCCACCGGGTCTTCAGAAGATTCTCCTCTCGATCATGGAACAACAGGTAAAGGAGGTCGAAGTCCGCAGCCGCAGCCGCTCGATCCATCCACTCCCTGATGACGGGAAAAGACTCGTAGAGATCCCGCCCCATACCTTCATAGTGGGCGCCCTGCCCGGGAAACACCAAGGCGAGCGGTAGCGCCGGCAGGTCCTCAGCGCCCATGAAGACCCCCTGCTGCGCCAGGGATCTCAAGGTCCTGGGTATGACGATTCCGCCCTCTGTAAGGTGACGTGACCTCTCGATCACAGTGAGCGCCTCTTCTTCGGATTCCGCCACGACAGCCATCCGGCAGTCACGGCCGTCCATTTTGACTCGGAAGAAAGAGACGCCCTGAAGCTCAGGAGGCCCACCACTTACCTCTCCAGCGGAATTGGGCTCTTCCTCCAAATCCGAAGTCCGAAATCCGAAATCCGAAGCGCCGTCACCCTTATCTCGAGCGAGACCGGGCTCACCGCCAGGGGATACCAGGATCGAAGCTGTTTCATCCATCGCCTGCTCCAACTGCACCACGTAGTTAGAACCTCCAAACCCGAAAGCGTTGACCTGAAGCCTTCTCGGCCGGCCGGCCCCGCACTCCCAGTCAAGCGGCTCGGGGGTGATGAAGAGCCCCGATCCTTCCAGGTCGATTTCCGGGTCCGGATTTATATAATTGAGGGTGGGGGGGAAAACCCCCACCTTCATGGCCATAACTCCTCGAATGAGGCTGTTGATGCCCGAGGCGCCGAGAGTGTGTCCGATCTGGGATTTGAATGAGGTGAGAACTGTGCGCTTGGAGGAATTGAAGAAGGACTTCAGGGCACGGACCTCCTCTACGTCACCTTGCCGGGTGCTCGTGGCATGACACTCCACCAGGTCCACCGCATCCGGCCCATAGGGCATCCCTTGGAAAGAGGCGCGGATGGCGATCTCCTGAGTGACGCTGGAGGACTCCACCATGTCCAGATGGTTGTTGCTCGCTCCCATGCCCGTGATGACGGCGTGGACAAACGCCCCCCTTGCGCGGGCCGAGCTTTCCCGCTCGATGACAATTACTCCCCCGCCTTCGCCCAGAACCATCCCGTCTCTTTCGGCATCGAAGGGGCGGGAAGTTTCGTGAGCGGGCCTTTCCTTCCCGGACAGCCCGGAAAGAGCGCCCAGGGCTGAAAATTCCAGGAAATGCATGTGCCTGAGATTATCCTCGCCCCCTCCGACGATGGCTGCATCGATGATGCCGGTCCGGATCATCTGGATGGCGCTGTGAAGTGCGACCAGTGATGTCGCGCAGGCTGCGGAGACAGAGTGACTGGGTCCCATGAACCCATACCGGTTGCAAATGAAGCCTGCCGCAGCGGAGCTGAGTCTGCCAAGGAGTGTGGTATCGTCCGTGGACAGGCGTCCGGATATTACCTCACGTTCGACGGCGCTCACCTGATCCGGACTGAGGTGAAGGGCCCTGTTGATAGCGGCAAGGATGTCGTGAACGTACCCGGTCATGACCAAATCGGTGAGGGTCATCGCCGCCTCTCCCGAATTCTGGGAGATGAGGACCGCGATTCGCTCCCGTGGGATGTTCGACTCCAGGATGCCCGACGCCCGGATGGCTCTTTCCGCCAGCCACATGGTGATCTTTGTGGCTTCGGTCATGGTTCGGAAATCATGTGGGGGAATCCCGAGATCATTGCGGGAGATTTGAAACTCCAGGAAGGCGCCCACCTTGCAATAAGTTTTGTCCGGCACGAACGGGCGGGGATCATAAAAACGCTTGTGATCCCACCGGGAAGGTGGAACCAGGGTAATCCCGCTTTTCAGGGCCAGGCTTGAAGCCCACACCTCTTCCGGACTTTTCCCCAAGGTATTGAGAATACCCATCCCAGTGATGGCGACCCTTTCATGGGCGCCTCCATGCGGCGCTGCCTGATCGAGTCCATGGCCAATCCCGCTGGATGGGGTCTTTATGGGGTGCGAAGCGCCGGGTGAAGGTCCCGACATCGTCTCGATGGACCCCTCAAATGGCTGATGCAGCAAAAGAGGGCCTTGGGCCAGCTCGAGATGGAAGGACGGCAGTTCCAGGACCTTACTGATGAGGCCGGCGCAGGCCCCGCTCATGAATTGTCCGCGTTCCAGGCAGGCCCGCTCGTCCAGAGGCGCCCCGCACGGTCTGTCGATGCCTCGGGCCGCAGCGAAGAGGCTCCCCGCCGTCATCGCTTCTATTCTCGTGCGGAAGGAGCGCTCGTCCTGGCCACCCGCTGCAAACTCCCTCTCCAGGGATAAAACCGCAGCCGTTCTCGGGGTCCTCAAGGATCGCACCCTCAGTCCGGTGTCCTGGCCTGAAACGACCGTTCCGCCCGGAGGCGATTCCAGGATCATACGCTGATAGAGCGCCGTCAGGGCGCACGTCTCAACGATCTCCCGGGTGGCCAGATACGCGGTGCCCATCTGGATGGCATCCGCTCCGAGCATGGCGGCTATGAACGCGGTCTCCCGATTGAAGATTCCCCCGGCAAGAACAATGCGGCAATTTTGGAACAGGGATGGCTTCAGCCGTTTCAGATCCAACACCCTTTGAGCAAGGGTGAGTGTGCTATGGCGCCCCACGTGTCCGCCGGCCTCATATCCTTCGCAGATCACGTACCGGACGCCGGCTTCAAGGGCGAGCCTCAAAAGGGCCTCATCAGGGGCGATATATATGACCTCCAAACCGCATTCCATCAATTCCCTTAAAGGTGAGAGATCACCTCCTGCGATCACCACAAAACGGGGCTTGTGTTTCTTTATCCAGGCCAGATGGGTCTCCCTGTAAGGGTTCTCCGCCAGAGAAATGATATTCACCGCATAAGGGAGTCCTCCCATGATCTCCGGCAGGCGTCCCAGCATACGATCAAGGGTCTCCGCGTCCATCAGGCCAAGGGCGATGGTGGGCAATCCACCGGCCCCGGCAACCCTTGCGGCAAACTCAGGGACATCCGTGATACAGGACATGCTCCCCTGGATAAAGGGATATTTGACTCCCATCTCTCCGGCTGCAGGGCTGTCCAAAAAGCAATCCTTTTTCACCTCAGCCTGGTGGCATAAGCTGCGAATTTCGTCCATGAAGGACTTCACAGCCTCCTCGGTTCCCGTCCCAAAACGCTCGGCGAAGGACGCGGCAAACGCGGTCTCCACACCCAGAGGGATGAGCTCGCCCGGGTTGAAACTGCTCTCCAGAGGGTGGAGCGCCCCGGCGCTCACTCGGTCTGCGAAAGAACAGCGGCTTTCCTCCGTAATCTTTGCGCCGCACAGCGAGTGCTCGAACCTTTTGATCTCCTTGAACGCGATAGAGTTTCCCTTATTGAAAAGGCGACAAGGGACCTGCAGGTCGAGGCCGACCAGATCGGTAGAATCCAGGCGGAGGTTGGAGAGCCGCCGGCGTTGGAGGTCGTCGACGGCAACCAGGTCTGTCAGCCAATGGACGCTCTCGAAGACGATCCCCGTGGCCCCGGTGGACAGTAATGCCGCCGCCGCCTCAGGAGTGCAGACGCTTCCCCAGATGAGAATGTCCCGCGACTTCGAGGAATTGCGCAGCATTTCCTTGACCGCTGAATATAGAGCCAGGATCGTCTCACCGCTCACGAACCCGGATGCCTCGCATCCTTTCAGGACGATGCGCCCGATTGCCGAGCTATCTGTCAAAACAGCCGCCAGGAGTTTCAGGTCCCCGATGATTGGGAAACAACGGTAGTCTTCCGACAATTCCTTCAATCTCTGTAGAAAGGCGGAAGGGTCCCCCCGGAAAAACCAGGGGTGGCATTCGACCCAGATGTTTTGGACCTCTGTTGCTTTCAACAACCGACCCAAAGACGGACCCATCAAGGCAGGGGCAGAAATCTTGATATCCCTGACCTGGCCGGCAGGGTCGGCTTTTCGCAAAAAAGAAAGGAGCGCATCCACCTCCATCATCGAAAAATCGAAGATGGCCCTGCTCCCCGTTCGATGCGCCATTTGGCTCACAGACGGGATCATATCTTCAGGTCGCCAGACGAAAGCAATGATTGGAACCAGATGTTCAGCCAATATGTCCACCTCCCGTTTCAACGCCATACTCCCGCCTTCAGTAATTATAAAAACTTTCTAAATATCCCATATCTTTTGTGTATTCTTGCGCCGGCTTCCTCTACCAAGAAGTTGATCGACTCGTTGTCCTCCAGGGTCCAGCCCAGCTCCATATAGCGATATTTTTCTTTCTTCCTCACAAGCTCATACAGGTGGTGGAAGGCCAGTATGGGGAGTCCCAGTTGACGATACTTCTCCTTGATCCCGAAGAGCAAACCCCGCAATCCGGTGATCTCCCGCCGATATATGAGGACCTTCAGCAAACCCGGCAGGCCGATGCGTCCGTTGAGACGCTTGAGCAAAGGGTTGATGTCTGGCAAGACCACGCAGATCCCTGCGGGTTCATCCTCATAATAGATGAAGAAAGCCAGGTCCGGGTCCCCGATTCTCACCATGTTCTTCCCCATCTCCAGTGTCTCATTATCGCTCAAGGGGACGTACCCCCAGTTGCCGGACCAGCAGTCGTTGTATATCTCTCTGATCAGAGCAAGCTCAGGCGCCGGGTCCTTTAGCCGAAAGCCCCTGATGTGGATGCCTCTTTTTTGGGCCATCCGTTCGGCAAGACGATCCAGCCACTCGGGAAGCCGGTAAGCCCCATCCACCAGGAAGGCAAACAGGTCCTTCTCTTTGGTGAAACCGCACAATTCGACCAGCCTCTGGTAGTAAGAGGGATTGTAAGTCATCATCAAAGCAGGCGGATAATCAAACCCTTCAATGAGCAAGCCCGCCTCGTAATTGATGGATGGGTTTAGCGGGCCTCTCACGAAGGTCATCCCCTTCCGTCGAACCCACGTCTCCACGGAGGAGAAGAGGGACGCGGCGGCCTCCGGATCGTCAGCACATTCAAAGAATCCCCAAATGCCCATCTGTTCGCCGTGGAATTCGTTATGATGGCGATCTATGATGCCGGCGATCCTTCCCACCGTCTCCGAGCCACGCCGGGCCAGAAAGAGAATGCGCTCGGAAAACTCCCAGAAAGGGTGTGCGCCGGGATCCAGCAGCCGGCGAACCTCTTTCTTAAGAGGTGGGACCCATTTGGGGTACTCAGCATAGATTTTCCAAGGCAGGTCAACGAAGTCCTTAAACTCCGATCTTCTTTCCACAGTAATGATCTCAATGCCGGCCATGATTGCTCTTTTTGAGAGGTTATCACCGGAACATTCCGGCAATATCGCTATAGCCAATTTTCTTTTTTGTACCAGGCTACGGCTAATTCAGCTCCCCGGACAAGAGAAATCAGGGGCTCGAAACCCAATAAAGCCTTGGCCTTTGTAATGTCGCAGAGCCAATTCTTCCGGATCATTTCCTCCACCTTGCCTCTGCTCATTATGGAAGGCTTTCCGGAGACTCTGGAGAAACATTCTGCAAAAAAGGCCATGCCGAATAGCACCTGTTTGGGAAGGCGGAGCTGCCGAGCGCTTATCTCCATCGCTTGCGCGAAGATATCACCAATTTCCTCCATCCGGTAGTCTTGACCATCAGACAGAAAAAATATTTCCCCGTTCTCTGTTTGGGTCTCAGAAGCCAATAGGATCGCTCGGACAATATCCTGAACATAGCACATGCTGATGTGGTTATCGTGGTCGCAGAGACAGGGATTGATGCTCTTCGAGAGGCACTTGAAAAGAGCATAAAATCCTTTATCCCTGGGCCCATAGACGGCGCAAGGCCGCAGGATAAGGAGAGGAAGCTCATGAGAGTGGGACAGGGCCAATTGCTCCCCCAGCAACTTGCTTTTCCCATAGGGCGAGACCGGGTGGCAAGGGTCGGATTCCTTTTTCTTACCACCGTTCCGGCACGGACCTGCTGCTGCCTGGCTCGAAAGATAGATGAATTTCTTGAGACGGGGGTTGTTTTCGATGCAGGCTTGGATAAGGTTCTCCGTACCCAGGGCATTCACTTCGAAATAAGTTTTTTCTTTGACGGCCGTTGTCGCGCCTGCAAGATGTAACACCTGATCGACGTCTTTCACACTTTGTTTTAGAGAAGTCCTCTCCTGGCAATTTCCGACTACAAACTCAACGGGCGAGTCCTTCACCCACCCTAAACGCCTCTTATTCCGAACGAGGCATCTGACCTGGGCCCCTCGTTGAACGAGGGCTTCCACCAAGTGGCTCCCGATAAATCCTGTCGCTCCTGTAACCAAGACTTTCAATTATCATCTCCTCGATAGATGATAAGAAATTGCTCTCCGATCTTTTTTCGATAACATGCTCCCGGTTGCCTGTCAAGGAGGCAGGGGCGCGGTAAACCTGTTCCGCCATTATCCAGAAATTTAATCACCGGCCTACAGTTAACTCTGGTTAAACGCATTACGAAGACTTTTTCATCTCCCAATGGCAGCGCCCCCTTCCACGGCGGTGTTCTTAGCGTCACGATGGCAGCGTCGCCGTAGAAGGCTGCGCTGCCGTACGGATTCAAACGCATGTATTTGAGATATTGGAGGTAATCTTCTTCGTTGCCGACCTGACCTATGCTATGCTCTGATTGCTCTTTGGCCATCGCAGCGCTTGCCCGTCTTTTCGGTTTTCTCTGACTAAACGAGATCGTCTTTGAGGGTTCAGGTATTTGACGCGCTGAGAATTGGGGGTTACGACTTCTGAATGGGTAAGAAGGAGAGGCCGATCCATAGCGTCCAACATGACGGCGGCTGCTGGCCTACCAAGCTACAGGAACTGCTTTTACAGGCGTCGGTTCTGCGGGGAAAAGCGGCTGTTGATGCCTGGCGCCAGTGGAAAGCTACTGTCGATTTGGATCGAATCGATCCCGGGTCCCGTCGTTTGTTTCCTCTGGCCTACCGAAATCTCAGCACACAAGGTCTTAGAGACCCGTTGCTGAACATGTTTGGCTGGGTCTACCGCTCAACCCAATCCGGAAACCAGAGGATATTCGCCCGGATGTCCGATATCTTGAATTCGTTTCATCATGCCGGTATCCCGACTTTGCTCTTAAAAGGCGCCGCGCTGACCGTGCGCCACTATAAGGACTATGGCCTGCGCCCTATGGTGGATTTTGATATTCTTATCCCTACCGCCCAGACCGAGGACGTCTTGAAGTTCCTTCTGACAAAAGGCTGGGCGCCGGCGCCCCGCTCGCCCGAGGCCTTTACGCGGTCGTATCGGCAAGTCGCCCACGGCCATGCATTTCAGGGCCACAGCGGCTGGGAATTCGATCTGCACTGGCATGTGCTCGACGAATGTTGTGAGCCGGATGCCGACGAGGACTTCTGGAATGGCGCAATAAGGCTGGACTTGGACGGCGTCCCGACTGCGCTGCTGAACCCGGCCGATCAACTCCTTCACGTTTGCGTACATGGGGTGAGATGGAACGACATCCCGCCTTTGCGTTGGGTGGCGGACGCCATCACGGTAATACATGCATCACAACATGCCCTCGATTGGGATCGTGTAATCATCCAGGCCGAAAAGCGCCGTTTGATATTGCCGATGAGAGCGACCCTCAATTA
>Ga0182014_10002118_pt1 | contig 25524 bp, 29 predicted proteins | sample 612S2DmetaG_FD_120489 | JGI IMG/M metagenome (GOLD analysis project Ga0182014, IMG submission 120489) | Permafrost microbial communities from Stordalen Mire, Sweden - 612S2D metaG | ecosystem: Environmental > Terrestrial > Soil > Wetlands > Permafrost | place: Sweden: Stordalen | collected...
ACATCCTAAAGGATTTTACAATGAGTTTTAGACAATTGTCATCTATAATTGAAGAACTTCAAAACTGTGCGGAAAGAGGAATACCTATCCTTATTGAGGGTAAAAAAGATGAAGAAGCATTAAAAAACCTTGGAATAAATGCTAACTTCATTAAAGTTTCAGGTTCTCCTCTTAAACTCTATGAAATCACAGAAAAAGCTATAGAGTCATCTTCTAAAATTATTATATTAACAGACTTCGATAAAAAAGGCAACGAGCTTGCTAAAAAACTTTCAGAAGATATACAGGGATTTGGTTCCCATCCTGACCTTGAAATTAGAAGAAAAATAATGGGAATAACTCGCAGATATATCAAAGATATAGAAAGTTTAGGAAGACACATGCGTCAACTAGAACTTGAAGAATGTCCTTACGGTGTTACTGGCAATTACTATCATCCCGATTCGCCTCGATACTGAATCATATGACAGTGATATCATCCATAATTATTTAAGTATCTCACTGAAAATTTTATGGAGGCCCAAATTATGGGGAAAGAAGAAATAAGTACTACTAAATATCTCATTCATGCTCAAATTAATGCTAATGGAATTGTGGAAAAACCTGATGTTGTAGGTGCGATTTTTGGCCAAACTGAAGGACTTTTAAGCAATGATCTTGATTTAAGGGAATTACAAAAAACAGGTAGAATAGGAAGAATTAAAGTAAATATCAACTCTAAAGCTGGAAGGTCTAAAGGAGAAATTGTGATACCATCCAGTTTAGATAGAGTGGAAACTGCGATCTTAGCTGCTTCATTAGAAACTATAAATAGAGTAGGTCCCTGTGAAGCCTATATTCAAGTTTCCAAAGTAGAAGATGTAAGAGCAGTGAAAAGAAGAAAAGTGGTAGATCGTGCTAAAGAACTCTACAAAGGAATGATGGAAGAAGTAACCCCTGAAAGCCTTAAAATGATAGAGGAAGTTAAAGAAGCCATGAGAATACATGAAATCACAGAATTCGGAGATGAAAAACTCCCCGCAGGTCCTAATGTAATCTCATCTGACGCTATACTAGTGGTGGAAGGAAGAGCTGATGTATTGAATTTACTACGTTATGGGGTTAAAAATGCCATTGCAGTGGAAGGCGTGAGTGTGCCTAAAACTGTGGCAGAATTAACTAAAAATAAAACAGTAACTGCTTTCTTAGATGGAGATCGGGGAGGAGAACTTATTTTAAAAGAACTGTTACAGGTTGGAGAAGTAGATTATGTTACTAGAGCCCCGAAAGGTAAGGAAGTAGAAGATTTAACAAAAGATGAAGTAATGGTGGCTTTAAGAGATAAGATACCAGTAGAACAGTTATTCCATGACATGGGAGTTAAAGTTAAAAAAGTAGAACTACCAAAAAGTGAAGATAAAATAAGGGTTTTAAAGAATATTCTTAAGGATTTGGAGGGTTCCGGAAATGCTGAGATCTTAGATGATGCCCTGAATATTCTGAAGGAAATTAAAGTGGAAAATCTTTATGATGAGCTTAAAGATGTTCATAATAATGTTTATGCTGTGGTATTTGATGGAGTAATCAGTCAAAGACTTATAGATATTGCTCGAGAGAAAGGATTGAAACATATTGTAGCCGTTAGAATGAATGAAATGGTTAAAAAACCTAATCAAATAAAAATTATAACGGGATGAAAATACTCTAAAGAGAATTTAAATTCTCTTTTTTTGTGGGGTTCCTCTGTGTATGTGAATATGAATAATGAATTTTTAAATGATATAGAAACCACTAAAGATATTTTAATACCTAAAGATCCCTTAGAAAGGGTTATAGGTCATGAAAATGTTATAGAATTTGTGAAAATAGCCGCTAAGCAGAGAAGAAATTTATTATTAGTTGGTCCTCCTGGTATAGGTAAATCATTAATAGCTCAAGCCATATCTTTCCATCTGGGAGAGCCTAACGAAGAAATAACCGTGGTACATAATCCGGAAATACCAGAAAGACCATTCGTTGAGGTTAAAACCAGAAAAGAGATGGAAAATGATATAAAAGATTTACAAAAGGCTGAGGGGGATATAGTAAATCCTATGGATGTTCCTGAGGCGGTTGCAGAAAGATTAGGTTTCAGATGTGTTCATTGTGGAAGTTATAACAATGCTTATCGGAGTATATGCCTTAAATGTGGTGGTGACAAATTCTCTCATTTAAATGCCAGACGAAAACATTTAGGTGATCTTTTAGGCATGTTTGAGATGAATAGTGATCCAATAAACGTTCCCCATGAGAGAGTGACTACTACTCGTATGCGGGGTGAACGAGAAGAAGTGGTTATTTATGAGAGAGTGGATGGAGAGCATATTAAGATACTGGATCAGAAGGCTTTAGAGAAAAGAAGGGAAATGGTAGATGAAAAACCAAAAAACGTATTAGTGCCTCTGGAGAGAAAACTATTTATTCAAGCTACTGGAGCCAGTGAAACCGAATTATTAGGGGATGTGCGGCATGATCCTTATGGGGGGCATCCTGATCTGGGGACACAACCTTATGAACGAGTAGTGCCTGGAGCGATTCACGAAGCTCATGAAGGCGTTATTTTTATAGATGAAATAATTCATATTGCTAATTTACAGCGTTATATTTTAAGTGCTATGCAGGATAAGGTTTTTCCTATAGTTGGTAGAAATCCTCAGAGTGCTGGGAGTTCTGTTAAAGTTCAAAACGTTCCATGTGACTTTATTTTTGTAGCTGCTTGCAACATTAGGGATATAAAATATATACTTCCCCCTCTACGTTCAAGAATACAGGGGGAAGGTTATGAAATTCTTATGAAAACCACCATGCCCGATACTGAAGAGAATCAGGCTAAAATAGCTCAGTTTGTGGCTCAGGAAATAAAAATAGATGGTAAAATACCGCATGCTACTCGAAATGCAATTCGTATAGTTTTAGAGGAAGCTAGAAGGAGAAGTAAAGTTATAGATGATCATAAAAATTCTTTAACACTTAGATTGAGAGATTTGGGTGGTATGATTAGAATGGCTGGTGATTTGGCTGTTATGGATGGAAGTGAATTAATAGAAGATAAACATATGTTATTTGCTGTTGAAAATGCTAAATCCATTGAAGATCAGATAATAAAACGTTATAAATCCTTTGAAAATGCAATACAAAAGGATTTTTCCAGTTCACAGCAAATGAATGCTGCGAAAAATCAATCACCTAATGAAAATGTGGATCGTAGTTACATGTAAAAAAAAAATTATAAAAAATTAATTTTTTTTTAAATAAAAATCTCGGAAATGATTTGGAAATAATGGATTATGAGATGTTATAATTTTTATGATTGACGGAATATAATTTTGATAACATGAATCCTTATCCTCAGCAGAGTTGGAGAAACGTTGAAGAAAGTTCAGCGGATATGCAGAAGGTAATTACAGATGAAGATTATGTTAAACGTAAAAGTATGCTGGAAGTTTTTGATTTTCCAGAGATAATGGAAGATTATCTTTTCGAGTTAGAGATTAGAAACTACTCATTAAACACTATCAAAACTTATAAATCTATAATTAACAATTTTAACAAGTTTTTAGAGAATGAAAAGGAACTTTATGATGAAAGGATGATTTTAAGATCATTTAAACGTTATATAGGTTATCTTAAGAGAAAACGGAAGGTTTCTCAGAATTATATTTATTTAGTGACTGTTGTTTTAAAGAAATTTTTTGAATTTGCTGGAATAGGAGTCCTTAAAGAAGTTCAGACTCCTAAAAGAACTAAATCATTACCAAAGTCTTTGAACGAAAATGAAGTTCAGAGTTTAATAAATGCATTGGATAATTATCATACTCTTGAATCTTCATCACCTTATGATGAGTTTTTAAAGCGTAGGAATAAGTTAATATTAGCTCTACTTTATTCATCGGGTTTAAGAGTCTCTGAACTTGTTAATCTCTATATTGATAATGTGGATCTGCGTGAAAGGACTATGAGAATTAGGGGAAAAGGAGAAAAAGATCGTATAGTACTTTTTGATGATATAACTAAGAATCTTATTGAGGATTATCTAGATCAAAGAAGTGATGATAGTGAATATCTCTTTATAAATCGTCGTGGGAATCATCTTACAGCTCGTTATGTACAGATGATGATCAAGGATTACGCTAAGGTTGCGGGAATACGGAAAAAGGTGACTCCTCACATTCTACGTCATTCCTTCGCCACTCATCTTTTAAAGAATGGAGTCGATATTAGAGCTATACAACAGCTTTTGGGACATTCTAATTTGAGTACAACACAGATTTACACAAGTGTGGATATGGAAACTTTGAAGAATGTTTATGACCGAGCTAAGCTAGTTTAATTTTTTTGATTAGTAAACTTATCTTAATTTTTATTCTTTTTTTGTTTAATTTAGGGACAATTCTTTTTTTTTATGAAAAATTTTAAGTATAAAAAAATTGAGCTATTATAATATTCAATATCAATATTCGATAATGTGGTTTGATAATGTCATTGGAAAGAAAATTCTTTTTGGGGTTCATCCGTATCCATATTCTTTATCATGCTAGTAAAAAGGAGATATATGGGGTAGAGATGATGGATGAACTTAAAATACATGGATATGAGGTTGGTCCGGGTACTATTTATCCTATTTTACATTCGTTAGAAGAAGATGGCTTTTTAACGATTAGAGAAGAGAATGTGAATGGTAAAATTAGAAAATATTATAGTATAACTCCTAATGGAATTGAAATATTAGAAAAGGCTCGCTTAAGAATCAAGGAGTTAATTGATGAGTTAATGGATTAAACAGTGAGAAAAATAATATGAGGAATTTAAAATCTATTATAAAAGATATTCTTCGTAATAACGCTCTTAAATTCATCATAATAATTGGAATAGTGGATCTCTTTGCAGACATGACTTATGAGGGTTCACGTAGTATAACTGGCCCATTTCTTGCAATTTTAGGTGCTAGTGCATTCGTAGTTGGTTTTGTAGCGGGATTTGGAGAATTATTGGGATATGTTATTCAATTTTTCTCAGGATACCTTACTGATCGTGTTAGTACTTATTGGAGCATCCTTATTGGTGGTTACATGATTAACCTATTAGCAGTACCATTACTTGCATTAGCTGGAAGTTGGGAAATGGCAGCAGCATTAATCATCACTGAACGGATGGGTAGGGGTATTCGCTTACCTTCCAGAGACGTTATGTTATCTTACGCCACTAGTCAAGTGGGGCATGGATGGGGGTTTGGTTTACATAACGCTCTGGATCAGACGGGTGCAATAATCGGCCCATTAATCGTAGCGGTCATTCTTTATATGCGAGGGAGTTATCAAATGGCATTTGCATTCCTATTATTACCTGCTGTACTAGCATTGATAGTACTGGTGATTTCCAGATTCTTATACCCATATCCGACTAATTTGGAAGTTAAAGTTCCCCAATTAGGTGCTAAAGGATTTAATAAGGCTTACTGGCTGTACATTATTGCCATAGCTCTTATAGCAGCAGGGTTTGCTGATTTCGCTCTTATTGCTTACCATTTCCAGAAAACAGGTCTGCTTTCTCCTGCTTTAATTCCAATTTTTTATGCAGTGGCTATGGGGGTGGATGCTCTAGCAGCCCTACTCTTTGGAAAATTATTCGATAAAGTAGGTATACCTATAATGATCCTCGTGGCTATATTATCAGCACTTTTCGCTCCTTTAGTTTTTTTAGGTGGATTTTATTTAGCATTTCTTGGAATGATAATATGGGGTGTGAGTATGGGGTCTCAAGAATCTATAATGAGATCCTCAGTAGCTGTAATGACTTCTGTTAAAATACGAGGTCGTGCTTATGGTGTTTTAAACACGGCTTATGGTGTTTCATGGTTTATTGGAAGTGTAATAATGGGGTACTTATATGGGATCTCTATACTTTACCTCGTGATTTTTTCAGTGTTGATTCAGATTATATCCATACCTTTCTTTATCTCGATTTTAAGAGTAAAGGACTAAAAAAAAAGTTAATATTATTTAATTTATCCTACTTCAAAAAACTGGTATAAAAATTTATAAGTTTCTATAATCTAAGTAATTAAAGAACTTCTTTTTTGTGTAAAAAATAGGTTCTAAGATAGATTTTATTATTTACAAATTATTCTCAAGTTTATAAAATAAGGAGGATTATAATGGAAATTACCATTGACAATTATTTTAAAAAAAGATATTCGCTGTTTAAATGGCGTTCCAATACTTCTATGGCAAATAAAGCGGTACTAGCATTTATGGTAGCATGCTTCACGGGTATCATGGCGCAGATAATTATACCATTACCATGGACTCCTGTACCAGTTACTGGTCAAACATTCGCTGTTTTGATGGCAGGTGTACTGCTAGGAAGATACTGGGGAGGCATTAGTATGGTTATATACATAATCATAGGACTTGTGGGAGTTCCTTGGTTTGCAGGAATGCATGGTGGATACACTACATTAATAGGTGCTACTGGTGGTTATCTTATTGGATTTATATTAATGGCGTTATTCTTAGGTTATTTCGCTGATAGATATATAAAAGCCAGGAGTTTTCTCCCGATGCTCGTATTAATGATATTTGCCGATTTTGTGCTTTTATATATTCCGGGATTACTTCAACTAGGAATATGGACTCAAACTACAACGGGTTCTATGCCTGGAATCTGGACTCTGCTTTTATTAGGTTTCATACCATTCATAATTGGAGATATCTTTAAGATAGCTGGAGCAGCTGCTCTAACTAAAAGTATTACACCTAAAGAAGCATACAATGGAGAGTTGGATATTGGAAATTCCCGAAACTAAGAGAATATATAAAAGATTTAATTAGATAAGTGTGAATACACAAACTTATTTTAGAATCCTCAAATTAAAAAAATGAGATTTTTAAGGATGTAATTATCAATACGGATTCACATGAAGGGACGTTTTAACAATACGTTCCAATATATTTTTTTTAATTCATAAATTATCTAAACATTCGTCTCTTAAAATTTGAGCATCTTCATTAGCTGGATTGATAATTAAAGCTTTTCTTAAACAATCTATTGCTTCTTCAAAACGGTTTAATTCTATAAAAGCTACTCCTTTGTTGCTTAAGAATACGTCATTTTTAGGGTTTAAAATTAGGGCTTCATTGTAACATTTCAAAGCTTCTTCAAATCGTCCGAGTTCCATTAAAGCATTTCCTTTCCGGTTCCAAGTGGATGCATCGGGTGCTTCCTCAAGACAAAGCTCTAATCCTCGATCATAAGACTTCACAGCTTCTTCAGTACAATCCATTTCAGTTAATATGTTACCTCGAGCATTCCAAACATCCGGATTGTATGGATCGATCTCTAATATTTTATCATAGTATTTTAATGCTTCATCATATCTTCCCAGCATTTCTAATATGAATCCTCTCCAATAAAGCACTAAAATATTCTTAGAATTCAAGTTAAATGCGTGGAGGCTGGCTTGTAAGGCTTCTTCTGGTTTATTAGAGTTTAATAGGGCTATTGCTTTGTTGTTCCAGATGAATTCATTTTTAGGATCAAGTTTTAGAGCTTTATCATAGCATTCTAAAGCTTCATCAAAGAGACCAAGACGGGATAAGTTATCTCCTTTGCGATTTAAAAGATAAATGTCATCAGGATCGAAACGTAATGCTGCACTGTAACATTGTACAGAATCATTAAATTTACCTACATCAAATAATATATTAGCCCTTTTGGTTATCATGGATTTTTCATCAATTTTTTTACCTTCCCATTTATTAATTGGAATTTTTCGAAATCTTACGATTTGAAAAAGAGAATTATCGTCTAAATCAGGATAAAGTCTGTGAAATTCAGTTTCCAGCTCTTGAGCATTGTGAAAGCCTTCTTCACGTGCTAGTTCATCATTTTCTTTAAGTTCGTTAAATTTCATGACATGAACTTCCGTTACTTCTGCTTCAAAAAGCTTTTCACGCTCTTTAGAAATCAAATTCCAGTAACAATGAAGTCTATCCCCTGTAGATAAAGGGTTTTTCCACAACTTTCTAATAGTAGTGGTTTTTTTACCGGTTATAAGATCGATATGGTTGCTTCCAAATAATAGAATTGGTATGATTGAACCCTCCAAAATTTTTGAAAGTTTTTCTAATTTTTTTTGAATCCGGGAAAATTTTTATTTCATAAAAGAATTTTCGTCAATATAATATAATTTTTATATAATTTCATCGCCAAATTCGGCTGTTTTCAACTTTACTCTACCTAATATTGGCGTAATTTCATTTATAATCTCTAATAATTCTTCACGTGATGGATTAGGTGTCTGTTTTAGTTTTTCATCTAAAACCACTCGATTTCTGAACTGTTGAATAGTGTATAAATCACAACGTATACTTTTTGCAATTTCCATTATATCTTCATGATTCAAAAGACCAGGTACATAGGTTGTTCTGCATTCGAGAAAGGTATTTGGATCATTAAAACAAATTTCCATACTTTTCTTCACATTATCACCTATATCCATTCCAGTTACCTCTTTGTATTTACTGAAAGGTGCTTTAATGTCCAGTGCAACATAGTCTGTCCATTTAATAACTTTTGCAATTCTTTCCGGATTAAATCCACTAGTGTCAATTTTAGTTTTTAATTCTAAACTTTTAGAATACTTTAGAATATCATTAACATCTTCCCATTGGATTAATGGTTCCCCGCCGGTTATTGTTATTGCATCTATAAATTCTAAAGATTCATTAATTTTTTCTTTGATGATATTTAGCTCTACAGGATTTCCTCCAAATATAAGCTCTGGATTATGACAATAGGGACATTTCAGGATACATCCTCCAGTAAAAATTACTAAAGATATTTTACCCGGATATTCTACAGATGAAAATATTATTCCGCCAATAATCACTTTTTAACACTACCATAGAAATTTAGAATTTGAAAATAACTAAAACTTTAATTCAAATTCTATTTACTACAACTCAAATTATTTCCTTTAAAACTTCGATAAACTTTTTATCATCTTCTATGGTGCCAACATTAACTCTGATCCAGTAATCATCCAAACCTCGGAAGGAACTACAGTCTCTTACTATTATTCCTTTTTCCATAAGCTTTTTAGTTAAAATTTTAGAATCCAATCCTGTTTTACGGATATCTAACAATAAATAATTTGCTTTGGATTTAAACACATCCAAATCAGATATATTAACGAGTTCAGTGTAGAGATATTCACGGCTTTTTATTGCAAGTTGAATAGAATTTTTTATATATTCCTTATCATTTAGTGTGGCTAGGGCGGCGATTTGAGAGAGTCTGGTAAGGCTGAATGCAGGTTTTATACGGTGCATGTATTGTATAAATTGTGGGTTACCTAATCCATATCCAATTCTCATCCCTGCTAATCCCATTACCTTGGAGAAGGTGCGTAAAATAAAAAGATTATCATAATCATTTAGTAGATCAACATTATTGGCACCAGCATATTCAAAGTATGCTTCGTCCACTACCACAAGGGCATCAGTTCTGTCTAAAATGATTTCAATATCTTTTTTATCAATTAGTCCTCCGGTGGGATTGTTGGGTGTGCATAGGAATATTATACGAGTGCGTGGAGAGAGAACATTTAGTATTGAATCAACATTCACCTTGTTTTGGGGCATGTCCCATTGGGCGAAAACCGGAACTCCTCCATTAATCGTTAAAATATATTCATAGTACATATAACTTGGTATTGGTACTATAAATTCATCCCCTGGGTCGATTAACGTTTTTCCCAGTAGATCTAGTATTTCATCAGCACCATCACCACCTAAAATAACCTGAGATGGGGATACATTTGAATAGGAAGCTAGAACTTCAGTTAAATCTTTTAAATCCGTTTCTGGGTACTGATTCATATATTCAAGATTTTGAGAAAGTGCTTCCACGGCTTTGGGGGAAGGACCTAATGGATTTTCATTAGATCCAAGTTTAATAATTTTATCAGGATTTAAACCATATTCCTTGGCTATTTCTTTTATTGATCTGCCTGGAACATAAGGATTAAGTGTTTTAACCAATTTCCGAATTTTTACCATTGTAAATCAACATTAATAGTATTATTTTTTATAAAAAATTATTATAGATGAATTATTTTAATTAATTTATTTCGTCGATATTTGCCATATCCGAATATTTAATGCTATTATCCTTTATGGCTTCTATTTCATTAGTTCCCAGTTTTCGAATGATTTTAGCGGGGACACCTATTATAAGACTTTTTTCAGGAAATTCTTTACCCTCGGTTACTACCGCACCAGCACCGACTATACTGTTTTTTTTAATAGTGGAACCGTTTAGAATGGTGGAATTCATTCCAATGAGACAATTGTCCTCTATTGTGGCTCCGTGTACTATTGCACCATGTCCAATTGAAACATAGGATCCTATTTTAAGTGGATAGTTTTTAGAAGAGTGTAAAACGCAGTTATCTTGAATGTTGGAATATCTTCCAATAGTAATTTTCTCAACATCTCCTCTGATAACTGCATTGAACCATACGGATGATTGTTCAGCTATATTAACTTTTCCAGTTATGTGGGAACCTTTGAATATTTTGACTGTTGGATGTATCATTTTACCATCAACTTTGAAAATAATTTTTTTTATTAGAATAAAAACTTTGCAGATTCAGTTTTAATAATTTTAATAAATTAAAAAAAAACATGTATATTTGTTAAAAATATTTTTTTTTATATAATTTTTATATTTTATAGATCTAGAATTAATTGTAGTTGTTTAGGTAGAACTAGCTTGTTTGATGGGATATCTTTACTGATTATTGCTCCAGCACCTATCTTTGAGTTTAAACCCACCTTGACACCGGGATTGAAACTAGAGTTTATTCCAGTTTTAACATTATCTGCAAAGATCACTCCTAATTTCCTTCTTCCAGAGTCTATTCTATCTTTTTTTACAGTTAATTTCACATTTCCATCATCGAAGCGCAGGTTAGCTATGTTGGTACCTGCGGCTATATTACAATTAGCCCCTATAATAGAATCTCCTACATAGGATAGATGATTAACGTTAGTATCATCCATTATAATGGAGTTTTTTATTTCTACTGCGTTTCCAATCTTAACTCTGTTACCGATGCAGGTGCATTTTCTTAGAAAAGTGTTAGGACCTATATCACAATCATTCCCAATGTAGACGGGTCCCATAATATATGATCCGGATCTGATTATACTATTTTCACCTACAAAAACTGGGCCGTGGATGGTGACTCCGTCTTCAATTTCACCATAGATTTCGGATTTTTCCATTCCTTCTAAATATTGCTCATTAACATTTAGGAGTTCCCAGGGCTTTCCAACATCAATCCATTTATCAGTGTATAGCATGCCTAAAACTTTTTCTTTTCTCTCCATCTGAATCTTAATGGAATCAGTTATTTCATATTCACCACGTAATGATTTTGGAGTATTATTTATCGCATTGAATATATCCTCATCAAAAAGGTAAATACCAGCATTAATCCAATTACTGGAGGTTTCTCCGGGGGCTGGTTTTTCTATTAGATTAGTTATTTTATCACCATCAAGTTCCACCACTCCAAATGATGAAGGATCATTTACTTGTGTTAAAGTAAGTATGGATTTAGCACCAGTGGATCGATATTTATCAATTAGGTCTCGTATTAATTGGGATTCAATTATTATATCTCCATTTAAAATTATAAAAGCTCCTTCCAAGACATTGGCAATGGTACCAATAGCATGAGCTGTCCCTAATCGTTCTTCCTGAGTCACATAATTTATATTAACTCCTAAAGAAGATCCATCCTTAAAATGGTTTTTAATGACTTCTTGATGATAACCTACAATCAAGGTTATTTCAGATACACCAGCATCTCTTAAAGCCTCTACATTATACTGCAGTATAGGTTTACAGCCAATTGGCACCATGGTTTTCGGACGGGTTAGCGTAAGAGGCCGCATTCTAGTGCCTTCGCCTGCAGTTAATATAACTCCCTTCACATTAAACCTCCAAGAAATCCCTTGCAACGTTCCATCATTTGCTGTGCTTCTTGTATGGTTTTACCACCTAATGTAATTCTTAAGTATGGTTCAGTGCCAGAGGGACGTATTAAAATCCAATTTCCATCCTTCATAGATATTCTAACTCCATCAATTAAATCTACTTTAATTACATCTTCAAAAAGATTGGGGAGCTTTTTTTTAACTTTCTCCATTACCAAATCTTTTTGGGATTCCTCACAATCTATTCTTTCCCTTAGCGTAGGAAAACTGGGCACATCTTTAAGAAGTTGAGATAATGGTCCTTTCTTCTGCACCAAATCTATGACTCTTAGAGCGGATAATAATCCATCAGGACACATACAGAAGTCTGGATGTATCCATGTTCCCGAGGGTTCTCCACCAAAAGAGGCTTTATGTTCTTCTATTGCTTCAGCCACGTGGACATCACCTACTTCAGTCCTTATAACTTGACCATCTTTTTTATCCATGCACAAGTCTATGGTACTGGATGCATCTACAGTGGTAACTACACGACCTCCTATTTCAGATGCCACCAGACTTAGTAATTTATCAAATTCAGCCATATTACCTTTCTCATCAACAGCTACCATCCTATCAGCATCTCCATCATGAGCTATTCCTAGATCTGCCTCGGAGGCTTTAACCATTTCCTTGAGTTCACCTAAATTTTCATCTGATGGCTCAGGCATTCTACCAGGGAAAAAACCGTCTGGCTGAGAATTCAATGTTATTACTTTACATCCGGCTTTTCTAAGTAGTAAAGGTGATATATAAGATGCTGCTCCATTGGCACAATCCACCACTACTTTTAAACCCGGTTTTATATCTATAAAATTCAGTAAATCAGTTATGTAATGAGAAGATAGACGGCTTATATCCTCCACTCTTCCAATATTTTCCCAAGAGGTATTTGTAAATGTTTTATAATGAATTACTTTTTCTAAAGCCCTTTCCTGATGAGCTCGGTAGGCCATACCATTACGATTCCATATTTTGAGACCATTATCCTGCGGTGGATTATGAGATGCAGTGATCATTACTCCTGCATCAGCCCCTATTTTCATTGTAGCGTACCCTACAAGGGGAGTTGGTGCCAATCCAAGACTTAAAACGTTACATCCACCCTCCAAAATACCTGCAGTTAAAGCTTTCTCCAACATCTCATTAGAGGTTCTACTGTCATATCCTACCACAATACAGTGTCCTTCACCAAGCAACGTGGAAAGAGAGCGTCCAATGCCGAGTGCGAGTTCGGGTGTTACTTCAATACCAACCTTACCACGAATACCAGAAGTACCGAAGAGCTTGGGAGCTTCGGAGTTATTTTTACTAGAATTCATTCTATGCCCCGAATTTAGTTGATTTATTCATCAAATCTCTTAAAATATTCATAATATCTGATCCTCTAATCCTGCATAAGCCCCCTTTGTAAGTGGATCTTTCGTTAAAACTTACAACATCATCCACTCGAATCTCGGGACCGTTAATTACTAGGGGAACAGGGTCTCCAGTATGATCCATTACAGATATAGGTGTGGAATGATCAGCAGTGAGGATGAAATAAATGTCTTGTATTTGTGAAATGTTTTTGATAACTTCATCTACCTTCTCTATAAATTCTACCTTTTCAGTTAGATTTCCATCATGTCCGGCTTCATCTGCACCATCTATGTTGATTAAGAGAAAATCATAAGTTTTTATAGATTCAAGGATGCTATTAGTTATATTATGAAGATTAGTATCCACTCCACCTGTAGCTCCTTCAACATTTATGATGTCCATGCCAGTCATTTTTCCAATTCCCTTAATAAGTCCAGTTTCAGCTATGCAAGCTGCGTTCAAACCATATTTTTCAGAAAATGGTTGGACGTGAGGCACAGCACCTGCACCACGGGGTAATATTATGTTAGCGGGATTTTCACCATCTTCTATTCTTTTAAGGTTAATGGGATGATTTTTCAGAAGTTTATAGGATTCTTCAACTACTCTATTCAATATATGGGCTGTTTTAATAGATTCAGGCTTATTGTCAGTTGATTGGATTTTTTTCCATTTTTTTCCATCAAGTTTAGGATCAGCGTCACTTACCTGATCTGATAATCCACTACCCCTTAAAACTAGAACGGATCTGTGGCCAGTTGACTCCTTGAATATTACCTCTACATTTTCATTTAAATCTATAGAGTTTATAAGTTGAGCTATTTCCTTAGTGCCTTCTCTAATTCTCCCAGCTCGACGATCAATAATGATTCTATCATCATCTGCAGTGGAAAAATTACATCGAAAGGCTATATCTCCTTCCATTACCTTTATACCAACGCCTGCAGCTTCAAATGGTCCTCTACCAGTATAAACTTCATAAGGGTCGTAACCTAATATTGATATATGTGAAGTGTCACTTCCAGCCCTTATACCTGGCTTTATGGGATCCATGATTCCACAAATCCCATTTTCTGCCATTTTATCCATATTCGGCGTTTCTGCCGCTTCAAGTGTTGTTTTATATCCTAATTCAGCTAAAGGACGGCCTGCCATTCCATCTATTATTAATATGATTCCTTTCACTATTATCACCCCGCTAGAATGATACCTACGAAAGCTCCGCATACGGTTGCTATGAGATTCACATGTTCATTGGTGAGGTACTTTTTTGATTCAAGCACAGCTCCCAGCACGCTGTCTGTAAAACATCCCACTGTACCAGATATAACTGCAATTTCTAAAGTTTTAGTTAAAACTGGATATATACCTAGAATATAAGCGGCTACACCTATCAAACCAGCACCCGCGATTCCGGCGGCTGTCCCTAAAATGGATATTCCTCCATCAGTTCCGGGTGCAACTTTCCTTAGAGTGGTTATCAGTCGTGGTGTATTAACTACTCCCACTTCACTAGCCATAGTATCTGCAGTTGCTGTAGCTATGGATCCGATGAATCCGCCATAATTTCCGAATGCAGCCATTACAAAAGGCACTACCCCATTAGATACTACATTTCTAATTGTTCTAGTGCCTTCATATATTCCTTTATCCTTTTTATACTGGTGTTTGTATTTTGTGAATATTAATCCCAATATTAAAAATACGAAAATTAAAAAAAGCCAGTTAACACCTGCTACGAAGATGATTATGACACCCATTATGATCATGAAGATGGATCCCAGCAGATCAATAGCTTTTCTAGCGTACACTAAAGCTCCTATAACCACCAGCAGAACTACATATTCCAAGTTATAAAACATTTCTTTTTCACAGATTATGTTTTGTCTTGGATCACGCGGGTTTTAACAATTTCAACTCTCTTGAGAGGGTAAATCTTTTTAGTCTCGTGATAAATGGTTGATGCTAATTTACCGGTTACTATGTCTTCTACCAAGTCACGGAAACTCCTCTCAGTTGCTGTTTCTATTACTATTCTTTCCATAGTCTCTCGAATAAATTTTTGCTGTGAAGATTTTGCTCTTTTTATTGTGATTGCTAGTACATGAACCTTCATTTTCTTATTATCTTGAGTTGTAACTGGGGTAATAGCATCTATACGACTAGTTCCCCGCCTAATCATACTTCTAACATAATCTGAGGTCACTTGATGACCTACAAAGTCGGTATTCGCGGTTTCTCCTGCAACATCCTTTATCTGGAAGAATAGTTTTATGTATTGTTTGCTGAAGTCTCCGGAAAGCTCCCTCATGGAGGATTCCACTGTTCTTTTTAGGAGCATACTAGAATCCCGGGCAGGAGTGGTGCCGATATCTGCATCACCAAACTCCTTAGGAGTCACTATTTTATACCACTGCTTATCTTTCCATGTATCTTTTACTCTTCTACGTCTTGCTTTAGCCATATTATATCACCTTAAATGCATGATTTTTTATAAAAGAACCCTATGTCCTAGATGAATATCAAAAATCCTTTTTCGAGTTCTTTAATAGGATGAAATCTTTTAGTTTATAACTCTAATTAATGCATTATAAATATTTGTTGTAAATAAAAGATCAATTTAAAACAGAATTTGAAGTTAAAAAAGTTTATTTTTCAGAACCCGCCAGATTTATTGATAAAAATTAATTAGATTTCATCTTATATTAGTGTTTAGGTTTCCTTATCCTAAAAAATATTTAGTTCCTCTTTATAAATTATTTTAACAAAAAAATTTTAAATTTCAAACTTATAATTCAAACCTTCAGCAAACAATTTAGCTTTTTTAAGGTCATCTTCATTGGGTCTTCCTTTATTAATACCGCCAACTATTTTATGTAAACCATAAGTGTCAAAACCTTTGCAAGTGAATTCTCCAACAACTTCAAAGTTTTTTTCACGCAATAATTGTTTTAAGTAATAATTATAACTCGCTTTACCCTGACCACTAGTGGTGAAAACAAATGCCTTTTTGTTTTCAATGTTTTTTAACTCATTGATAAATTCAATAAGTTCCTTACCTGGCTCTCCATGATATATACCTGACCCAAATCCAATTAATTGATATTTGGAAATGTTATCAGGGTCTACAAACTCGTAGTTAAGTACATCCGCCCCAATACTATCTGCCATGACTTCAGCAACTTTCTGGGTGTTTCCATGATGCATAGAGTAATAAATTATCAAAGTTTCCATTCTCGTCACCAAATAAGATTATACATTTTATTAAAAGATAGGTTTATCTATGAACTTCTGATGATTGATGAATCTTTGAAGAACATCTTCTACTGATCCATCATCTTCCACGATTTTTTTACCCATTTGTTTCAACGCTGGTTTAGCTCTTAAACCAATCTGCAGACATATAACTACATCACAATCCTCTAGTACATTTAAAGATTTACCCCACTGATGTTTCTCACCTGGTATTTTCAGAGACTTTCTTTTCTCCATAAATCTTAGTTCATAATGATTAAATTCATATATCATGAATTCTTGGGCTTTTCCAAAGTGTTCAGTAAATTTTTCATCATCTGAGACTGCTACTGCTATTTTCATAATTTAAACCCTTAACTATTAATTTTGAAATTTAAAAAATATGTTTTTATTTAATTATTAAGTAAAAGCAAAAATATTTTATTAACCATAAATAGCTAATCGAACTATTTAACTCCCACGAAAACAGGTCGATCACCTGATCTAGCATCCCACGTTTCAGAAGTAAATTCAGCATAGATGAAGTTTTTGAAGCCAACATCTTCCATTAATTCAATTACATTTTCAATTCCAAAAACGCCTAGTTCATGTTGATCAATATCGAAATCAAGCTTACCATTTTCTTTAATTAAAAATACAAAGTCGGCGTTAAATACTCCATTATCTAAATGTGATTGACATATTATCGCTATTTTTAAATTTTCATCAACTACCGTATCAACACTTATCAATCCTTCAATCCAGTTTTCTATATTTAGACCTAAATCAAAAATTAAAATTCCACCATTCTTTAAATGATTATAAAAGTTTTCGAATGTTGTTTTTAACTCTTCAAATGTAGTGTTATAATTAACTGCACTAAACATGCATATTACAACATCAAATTTTTCTTCAATATTTAATTTTTTCATATCACCTTTCATAAATTTGACTTCGGGGATTTTTAATCGGGCGATCTTTAACATTTCCGGGTTTATATCTACTCCAAGAATCTTGTAATAATCTTTCAGGAATTCAATGTGTCTACCAGTTCCACAAGCCACGTCAAGAAGATAATTACCTTCACTCAGTTTATGTTTATCTACAGCCCAATTTATGAACTCAGACTCTTTTTTTTGGTCGAATTTATCATGAATTTTATCGTAATACTTAGCATATTTTTTATAAAGCTGCTGTTTTACCATAGATTATCCCAAACAATAAATTAGATTGAAAGAATTCAAATTTGGCGGATTCTAAGTGTTTATATAATTAATATGAATAAATTTAGGTTCAATTTATTCATTTTGTTTTATTTTCTTTATTAAAGTAGCCACATTATAGCCAAACTTTCGAATGGTTTCCATTCCTTCAGTATCATTCTGTACTTCTCCGGGAGTCCATCCAAAAACCATATTCCAGTAAGTAGAGCCTGGAATAATCATGTCATTGATAAAGAAGAACATTAGCATTTCCTGTAAAGTAGCGGTGTGACCTCCTCTACGTGCAACAGCTATGGGTCCGCCTACTTTCCATGATAAGAAGTTACCGTTTGATCTGGAAACCATTCCTATTCTTTGTAAGGCAGACATTATATCTCCACGGGCAGTTCCAAAATAAACGGGAGATCCAACTATGAATCCATCAGCTTCCTTAATTTTTATTATAATATCATTTAATCCATCATTAAGGCTGCATTCGCTTAATTCACCACATTTTCCACATGCTATACAAGATCTAATATCTTTACCAACGAATGAGATTATTTCAACCTCTAAACCTTCATCCTCTATAACAGTTGCACATTCCTCCAGAACTTGATAAGTATTACCACTTGGTCGGGGACTGGCACATAATAAAAGAACTTTTTCCATTTTTCTTTACCTCCTTAGACTTTATTAAGGAATAAAAAATTAATAAATGTTTCACAAATATTTATTTCAATGTTCTACACTAAATAATTAATAAAAAAAGATTTTAAAGGAAACAATGTATAAGTGGAATGCAGAAGACTACCAGAATAGTTTTAATGAGCAGCAGAAATGGGTCAGAGAGTTTATAGTTAAACTTGAACTTAAAGGAGATGAAAGAGTAATTGATATCGGATGTGGAGATGGAATGATAACTGCCGAGATTGTATCATATCTTATGGTTGTGTTTAGGTATTGACAGTTCTCAGGAGATGATTGAACTATCCCAAAAAAAGTTTCCAAATAAAGATTACTCAAATATATACTTTCAAATAAAAGATGTTAAAGAACTGAAATATTAAAAGAAATTTGATCTGGTTTTCTCTAATGCATTACACTGGATAAAAGATCTATGAATGGTTTTAAAGAGAATTCAACGGAGTATTAAGATAGGAGGACGAGTATTAATACAATTGGGTGGCAATGGTAATGTTCGAGAAATTTTAAAGGTAGCTGATGAAATTAATAACGAAAAAAATGGTGTAAACTATTTTTTTAGATTTCGAATTTCCATATGGATTTTACGGGCCTGATGAATACCGTGAATGGCTTAAAGAAGCCAATCTCCAGCCTTTAAGAGTGGAACTCATATCAAAGGTTATGATTCAAAAAGGAAGAAATGGCTTAAAAGCATGGATACGAACTACATGGCTTCCTTATACTACAGAAGGATCCCGAAAGAATTACAAGAAGATTTATCAATGAAATAGCTGGCAGATACCTTAAAGACCATCCCTTAGATGATGAAGGATTAGTTCATGTGGATATGATGGATTAGAGGTTGAAGCAGTAAAAAAGTTGAAAATCATAATTTAAAAAAAGTGATTATGGTAATTTGTCACTATAGGATTTTTTATTACAGGAATTATCTCTATTGACTTCAACCTTTTTCTCAAGTTTTACTCCCATTTTCTCGAGCACGGCTTTGTAATCGACTTTAGTGTTAACACATCCATCCCGCAGAAGTGGTACACCTTGGCAGGAAAATTTATTCAGCTTCATCATTGCTAGATTGAGATCCTGATAACAAGCTACACCTAATACTGCTTTGAAATCATTTTCTTCGATTATCTTTTTCAGAAAAGTCGATCCGGGTATAATAAAGACCTGATAACCTAAATCTTCTCCTTTATCTTTTAGAACACCTATCACGCATCGATTACAGTTTTTACAAACCAATCCCGCTGTTTCAAGGTTAGCTTCACAGTCAGAATGCCTTAAACAATGGGGTAGTACCAAAATTTTATCATTTGTAGTTATTTTTTTGAAGTGTTTTTCATTTACTTTATTTCTAACTTCTACACCAATTTGATCCACTATTTTACCATCAACACCTAAATTCTCTGAGAATTTCTTTAGAAAACTGTAGAAAACATCTAAAGTGAAGAGAAGTACTTTAGGGAAAATGAGTTTATTTTCTCTAATTAGTATTCCACCTAAAATTAGGGTTATTGAAAGTAAACTTAGGATTGATATGACTATAATAATAACTACTTGCCCGAATATCTGATAAAAATCGTAAATTAACATAATTTTTAAGCTCGTAATTTTTTCTAAAAATGAAATTTTTAATTAATTTATATTATTAGTTAACTTTTTTGAAATATAGATAAAATGATTATGTAATAGATATGTATAAGAATTCAGAAATAAGTTTCTATAATTTATTTTTCAGTGGTCTAACTTTTCTAACTTAAAATTCTGTAAACGTCCTTCAATCTCCACTCCACCATTGATGGCATAAATATCTAAACCTGATAGTTCTTCACATGCACATATTATATCCTGTTCGGGATGAGTACCGGGTTGTATATCACAATTAAGATGTATACTCTCTCCACAAGAAACAACCATCTTAAGTCTTTTAGAAGTGGGATGATTTTCTGGAAGAACAATTATTGGTGAAGCTAATTCTCTTAATAGGTAAATCATAGATTTTATACCTTTTTCAGCTTTATCACCAACATCGAATGCAGAAACAGCTATTAAATCCTCAGACTGAAGGAATAATACTATTTCTTCTTTATCTGGAGTTCCTATGAATAATTCCATATTTTTAGCGGCCTTTACAATGCCCAACTCTCCAGATTCTCCAATTAAAAACAAAAGTTCATCAGAACCCATCATAATTCTTCGACGTTCTCTGACTGACATGATGGACATACAACTCTTCGTCCAATACCTTTAAATTCATTTTTACAATCCAGGCATCGGTATCTTTTTGTTTTGAGCTTTTTCAATTTAATGTCAGCCATAGGGCCTCCTACAGTGCACATAGATTAATCACCTATTTTTACTATGTAACTGATATTATTTATTATTTATGATAAAAAAAAATTTAAATTTATATTGAACAAAAATTACATATTAAAATAATATAAAACAAATTTAGATCAAATTTTTATAAAGATAATACAAAAAATTTACTTATTTATTTATAAAGGTGAGACACGTGAAAAACCTTATTTTCCCATTTTCCGCTATAGTTGGGCAGGAAAATATTAAAAAAGCATTGGTACTAAACGCTATAAACCCGAGTATTGGTGGTGTTCTAATTAAAGGAGATAAAGGAACAGGCAAAACCACCGCTGTCAGAGCACTAGCGGATCTGTTACCCACAATAAAAATAGTTAAAGGATGCTCATTCAACTGCGACCCTGATGACACTGAATCTCTATGCCAAGAATGCAGTATAGGTGATATAAAAGTCACAGAAAAGAAAATGAAGGTCGTTGAACTACCCCTTGGATCCACAGAAGATCGAGTTCTAGGATCAATAAACATAGAAAAAGCTTTAAAAGAAGGATTAAAAGCCCTTGAACCAGGAATACTCGCAGATGCTAATCGGAACATATTATACGTTGATGAAATCAATTTACTAGACGATAACTTAGTGGATGTTTTACTGGACGCAGCGGCATATGGGGTGAATATTGTAGAAAGAGAAGGCATCTCTCTAACCCACCCCGCCAACTTTATATTAGTAGGAACTATGAACCCTGCAGAGGGTGAACTCAGACCTCAACTCTCTGACAGGATAGGACTTCACATTTCAGTGCATAGCATCATGGAACTGGAAGATCGTGTTGAAATCATGAAAAGACGCGAAGAATTCGAATCAAACCCCTCAGCATTCAGAGATAAATTTAAAAATGAACAAGATGAAATTCAGCATAAAATCATAAAAGCTCGCAGGATTCTAAAAGAAGTGAAAGTCCCACTAAATTTACTACAAGTTATAGCCAAAATCTGCATAGATATGAATGTAGATGGACACCGAGCAGACATTGCCATTTTAAAAACATCTAAAACTATAGCAGCCTATAATAATCGGAAGACAGTAAGTAAAGAAGATTTATCAGAAGCAGCACTCCTAGTTTTAGGTGAACGATTCCAAAAAACTTCCTATGATCAAGATAAGATTAAAAATAAAGTAGAAGAAGCTATTTCTGATGTATCCAAGGATAAAAAGGAAAAACAAAAAAAAACACCAATTCCAGAGACGGGTGATGTAAAAAAAAGAGGCATGAAACTTAAAACTTTGGAAAAAGAAGATGAATTGGTTGAAGCTGATGAAGAGGAGGCTGATATAAAAAAGCTCCTTAAAATGAAGGGAAAAAAGAAGAGGAGACTTTATGGTAAAAGAGTAAATTCACAAACCCAGAAGGGTCGTTATATAAAAAGTAAAATTCCAGGAGATAATTCTACGGATATAGCAATAGATGCCACTATAAGGGCGGCTGCTTTAGGATCAAAGGGTAATATAAAAGTTGAAAGTGATGATATACGTTTAAAAGTAAGGAAACATGGTGCAAAAGCCTCAATAGCATTAGTTGTGGATATTAGTGGTTCAATGCTTTCTGAAAAGAAAACTAATCGTGTTAAAGGAATTTTAAACCGGATAATTGAGGATACTAATCGTCATCATGATAAACTGAGTGTCATTGGGTTTAAAGGAGAGGAAGCAGAAATTATAATCCCCACAACTCGCCGGGCATTATCTTTTCAAGAACAAGTGGATAATATTCGTGTTGGCGGAACTACACCTCTGGCTTCAGGTCTTAAAAAAGGGTTTGAAATTTTAAAAAAAGAGAAGGCACGTGATGAATATGTTCCTATGATGATTGTACTCACTGATGGTATGCCTAATGTAGGATTAGATAAAGGACCGGTTCAAGATGCTATTAAAATTGCTGAGAATTTGAAGGATTTTGAAATACTTACCCTTACAGTGAATTTTGAAAAAGCTGTTAAATTTGGACATGAATTCAACATGGATTTGGCGTTAGCCTCTGGTGGGCGTTACTATGATGTGGAAGATTTAAAAAACCCAGGAATTGCTATTTCCAAGATATTGGATTATGAACGCTCTCAATTGTAAAAAATATTTAATTTGAATAGATTAATTATAAATAAAATATAATTTGTTTTTTTTAAATTTCATCTTCAAAATAATAGAATTTTATTAGTTTTAAGTTAAAACAAAATTAGACGTGATATGAAGGGGTTATCTTATTATTTTTTTACGCATCAATTTATAATAATTTAATTGAAAACTTTAAAAATTTTTTTTATTAATAATATTCATAACTATTAATAATGTAAACGTTTGATTTACTGTTGATATGATTTATTTCTTTAAAAAAATTTGATTATAAAAAAAAATGAGTGCTCTAGAAACAATCCTTTCTATAATTATTCTAATAATAATCGGATACTTAACTAAGCAAATCGGACTTTTAAAAACTGATGATTCTTTACTGTTAAACAAGATTGTTTTGAATATAGCGCTTCCAGCTCTTATTTTTTCTGCTCTTTATTCTGCAGATTTATCTAATATAACCAGCCTTATTGGCATAACTTTTATATGTTTGTTAACTGGGTTCATTGGAGGTTTTGTTGGTTATGTATTTTCAAGAATTAGGAAACATTCTAAAAAAACTCGTTGGGGCATTACTTCAGCATCAGCATTGTTTAACTCAGGATTTATGGGCTATCCAATTATTTTGGGAGTTTACGGTGCAGTGGGACTTGTAAGAGCAATTTTTTTTGATACAGGTTCCACTATTTTATTCATCCTTTTTGGAATTCTTTTTGCGCTGCTTTTTGGAGGGGAATATTCCGCGATTGCTAAACGTATAATGACATTTCCACCCATATATGCCATTATCTTAGGAATAGTTTTGAATCTCCTACATCTAAACATAGGTTCTATAGCACCACAAATTCTTACATATCTTAGTGGAGCTGCAGTACCATTAATAATGATATCGTTAGGACTTTCATTGGAAGCAAGTAGTTTAAAGAATTATTTTAAAGAAGCTGTAGTGGTTTCATCAATTAAACTTATTTTAGCTCCTCTAATCGCATTGGTAATTGTAGTTATTCTTGGAATTAGCGGTCTTAACGGTAAAGTAATTATTGCAGAGGCCGCTATGCCCGCTGCAATGCTCAGTTTAGTGCTCGCGATAACTTATGAGCTAGATATTAAAGCAGTGAGTGCATGTATCTTTTTAAGTACAGTATTAAGTATGATAACCCTCCCCATAATAATAACATTGTTATAAAAAAATGAACATCTCATAAAAAAATTATAAATTCGTTATCCATGTATTCTATTTATTACACAATTTTTTATGATTAATTAACACTGTTATGCAGTTGTTCGATTAATAGTAAACAATGGAAAGAAAATTTAATCTAAAATAAAACCTATATAAAGAATCAAATAATTCATTTTTTTATGGAATATTTGATGATGATTACAAAAAAAAAGAAAGTTGAAGAGATGTTAAATATTCCAAACTCTAAAATTAGGGTGATAAAATGCGATCTCTTGCCTATAGATTAGTAAAAATGATCGCTGATAAAAAGGCTGTAGATGCATTGATTCCTATTCTCAAAGAAGAAGATGATACAACGCGTTTTTATGCAGCACAGGCTTTGGGGAAAATTGGCAGTCAAAGGGCTGTAAAAGCACTTTCTGAAGCTTTATATGACAAAGATTACTCCGTACAATATATGGTGGCGAAAGCTTTGATAAATATAGGTGGTACACCAGCGATTGATGCCTTGATTGATGCTTTAAAAAATGGTGATGAATCCACACGTGAAATTGCAGCCAATAGTTTAGGTGATTCAGGGGATAAAAATGTAATATCTTTGCTGTTAACTGCTGAAAAAGACAGTTGTGAAGCAGTGAGAAAAGCAGCCCGAAAATCATTGGAAAAGATGAAATCAATAGAATAGAGTATTTATACTATGAAATAAACGAACTATCAATATAATCTGATTCAAGGAGTTATTCGTTCCATATTACACTTTTATAATGTAATTTTAAGTATAATTTCAAAAATAGGAGATTTCTATAGGTAATTATTTTATTTATTATTTAGGAATTTGAATGGGAAAAATAGATATTCTAGAAAACACAACGGAATATTTACAAGAAATTTGTTATTAACTTTTTTTTAAGTAAGAGGATTATTTTATGAAAGTCACCATATACCACGCCGAACAATGTGATCGCAGGAAATGTACCACTATTCGTATGGCTAAAGGAGGTAATATTAAAGTAGTGAATAAACTAAACATGTTACCTGTAGGAGCTATAATTTTGGATCCTTTTGCTGAAAAAGCAGTGTCACCAGAAGATTGTGAAGCTGTGGAGGAAAACGGAATTGCAGCGTTAGACTGCTCTTGGAAAAAAATCGATAATTCATCTGGTTTGTTTAAGGGTAAGAAAAACCACCGTTCTCTTCCATTTTTGGTTGCAGCTAATCCTACCAATTATGGTAAGCCCTGCATACTTTCAACTGCAGAGGCTATTTCCGCAACCTTTTATATAGTGGGACTTAAAAATAATGCTATCCATATTATGTCCCAGTTCAAAT
>Ga0182014_10002120_pt1 | contig 25500 bp, 22 predicted proteins | sample 612S2DmetaG_FD_120489 | JGI IMG/M metagenome (GOLD analysis project Ga0182014, IMG submission 120489) | Permafrost microbial communities from Stordalen Mire, Sweden - 612S2D metaG | ecosystem: Environmental > Terrestrial > Soil > Wetlands > Permafrost | place: Sweden: Stordalen | collected...
CGGCGGAGCCTTGCTGGAAATGTTCGCGGGTGAACGGGCTGATAATCAGCCAGCGCGCGCCGATGAGGGCGGGGACGGTCTGGCTGAGGGTTACGCGGCCTATGACGGTGCCTAGTCTCATGCGGGTGTCGTTTCGTCCACGATGGCGGTGATCATCCAGCGGACGGGACTCTTGTCGTCGCCAACGGCTTTGCGGGCGGCCATGCCGTCTGAGGAGATGATCACGCGTTGGTGCATGGCGGCGCCAAGGGAGTCGATGGCCACTAGCGGCACGCCTTCCGGCTCGCCCGCCTGGCTGATCGGCTGGCAGATAATCAGCCGCCATCCCTCGAAGCTCGGGTGCTTGCGGGTGGCGGTCAGATTGCCTTCAACGCGGGCCAGGAGCATAACGGGGTGGTGGAGTAATGGAGTGATGGAGAGATGAACTGATGGAGTGCTGGACTTCACTATTCCAACACTCCAGCACTGCAATACTCCGTAGCTTTCGGGCGCTCATGCTTAGTAAATGCGCAGATTGTCCACCATGACGCAGCGGCGGACGCGCGTGAAGGTGCGCGGGTTGGTGACGCCTTCGCCGGTGGGGGTCGCGATGGAGTAGCTCAGGTAGCCCTCGCCACCGAGTCCGAGGCCGGCCATGCAAGGGCCGTTCTTAATGAACAACGTGGTGTCCAGCGCTCGCGCCATAGCGGTCATGTTTTCGACGTGGTGCGAGTGGATGATGGAGGTATGCTTGTAATTGTGCTCAGCGACGAGCGAGGCTTCGATGCCTTCTTCGACAGTCTTCACCCGCACGATTGGGATGAACGGCATCATCTGCTCTTCCTCCACAAACACATGGTCCTTGGCCGTCTCGGCAAAGAGCAGTTCGGTCTTGTCGGGCACGCTGGCACCGGCGGCTTTGGCCAGCACCGCGGCGTCTTTGCCGATCAGCGCTTTGTTGAGGACCGGTTCGGGGCAACCCGCGCCGTGTCCCTCTTTGAAGGAAAACGCTTCCTGGGTCAGCCGCTCGAGCTGAGCCGGGCTGAGGCGGACCGCGCCGGCCTTCTCCAGCTCGGCCATAAGCTGGTCAGCGACGGTTTCCAGCACGAAGACCTCCTTCTCCCCGATGCAGAGGAGATTGTTGTCGTAAGCGGCGCCCTGGATGATGTACTTAGCCGCGCGCTTCATGCAGGCGCTATCATCGACCAGTACCGGCGGGTTGCCGGGTCCGGCGCAGACGGCGCGCTTGCCGGTCTGCATCGCGGCTTTCACGACGCCCGGACCGCCGGTCACGCAGAGGAGGCGGACGGCTTCGTGGCTGCAGATGGCTTTGAAGGATTCCAGCGTCGGCTGCTCGACGATGGTGACGAGGTTCTCAATCCCCACCTCGCGCGCGATGGCCTGATTGTATGCGCGCACCGCCATCACGGCGCATTTCGCCGCCGAAGGATGCGCGTTGAACACGACTGCGTTGCCTGCCGCGACCATGTTGATGATGTTGCCGCTCAGAGTCGGCACGGAATGCGTGGACGGGGTAATCGCGCCAACGACCCCGAAGGGGGTGTACTCCTCGAGCGTAATGCCGTGGTCGCCACTGCGGGCATCAGGATGCAGCCATTCAACGCCCGGAACCAGCTTGATGATCTTGAGCTTTTCGATCTTGTGGTCCAGCCGCCCGATCTTTGTCTCTTCCAGTTCGATCCGACCCCACTCGGCGGCGTTCGCCTCCGCCAGGGCCTTTACGATCTCAACCACCTTGGAGCGAGCAGCGACGCCTTTCTGCTTGAGTTGGAGGAAGCCGGCTTGCGCGGCAGCGCAGGCCTCATTGGCGTCCTGGAAGACGCCGTGTTTGCCACGCCCAATCGTGCTGGCAGTGGCATGGCCATTGCCGCCGGAGGCACGTGCTTCCTTTGGCGGGGCAGGGGAGGGTGCTGCTTTTGCGGCCGGGGCCTGTCCCAGGCGGCCCAGGACCTCCGCGACCACGTCACGGATTAGAGTTTCGTTGATGGCGCTCATAATGACTTCGTTGCCCGGCTGGCCGGCTGAAACACCGGCGCTACGGATCTCTTACTGCCTGGAGGTATAGATTTGTTTGCCCAACACATCGACTGTATCGACGATGCCGATGACGACGGCGTCCACAGGCACATCTTTGAGGTTCGGCGCGAGGCGCGCGGAACTGCCCTGGCAGAACATCACCAGCTCGCCAATGCCGGCCCCGACACTGTCCACCGCCACAATCGTATTCACGCCGGGGCGGAACTTTGTCGGATCCTTGTCATCCACAAGTTGGGGCCGCAGCAGCAGCAGCTTGCGGCCATTCATGGACGCGTCTTTCTTCGTTGCGACTACCGAACCTTCAACTCGGGCAAGGAACATAGGAGTGATATGTGATGGGTGATGCGTGATCAGAGGGCGGCAGGCCGGTGACGAGTCACCGGTTACCAGTCACCGATCACGCCACAGTTACTTCGCCACGGGCCGTTTCGGCAGCACCGCGTCCACGTCCGAATGCGGGCGGGCGATGACGTGAACGCTGACCAGTTCGCCTTTGATGGCCTTGATGGCCTGGGCGCCGGCGTCGGTGGCCGCTTTGACTGCCGCGACATCGCCGACGACGACCGCGGTGACCAGGGCGTTGCCGACCTGGATCATCGGGCCGGCGAGCTCGACGTTCGCAGCTTTGAGCATGGCGTCCGTGCCCTCGACGAGAGCAACAAGGCCACGCGTTTCAATAAGTCCAATAGCTTGATGAGGCATATGCTGTATTCAGTTGATGGTTGATAATAGAGAGATCGAAATGTAATGGGTGATTCGTGATCGGTGATTAGGCGCTTGCCGGTGCGCGTTTCCGAGGGCGTATGGCGCGGGTGGCGGAAGGGGCGCACGCGGGCTTTTCCAGGAAGCGCTTTACTTCGCGGGCCACAACCAGTTCCTCATTGGTCGGGATGACCATCACCTTCACGCGCGAGCCGGGGGCGCTGATGATCGATTCGGTAGCCCCGGCCACGTTGTTCTTCTCCGGGTCGAGCGCAATGCCGAGCGCGTCGAGGTTGTCGCACACCGCCCGACGGACCGGCGGCTGGTTCTCGCCAATGCCCGCCGTGAAGACCAGCGCATCGAGGCCGTTCATTTGCAGAAAGAAGCCTCCAATCCAATGCCGGGTCTGGTGCACAAAGACATCCAGCGCGAGTTGGGCGCGGGCATTGCCCTTCGCCGCCTCAGCCAGGATGTCGCGAACGTCATTGAAACCGCCGGACAACGCCTTCAAGCCGGACTCCTGGCACATTAGCCTTTCGGCCTCGTCGAGCGTAAGATTGGTCGTGCGCATCAGGAATGGCAGGACGAACGAATCGAGGTCACCGACCCGATTGTTCTGCGGCAAACCGGACTGTGGGCTAAGCCCCATGCTCGTGCCTACCGCGACCCCGTTCCGAATTCCCGTGATTGACGAACTGCCGCCGATATGACACGAGATGACACGCAGGTCGGGTTTGCGCACCGGCGTGGTTCCGCCGTCCACGTAAAGCCGGCGCGCCCGTTCGGCCACATCCTCACGACCTAGCATTTCCGCCGAGCGCTCGGCAATGAACTTGTGGCTCGCCCCGTGAAAGCCCCATCGCCGCACCCCCAGTTGGTACCATGCGTCCGGAACTGCGTAGCGCATGGCCGCCGCGGGCGTCCATTGATAGAATGCCGTTTCAAACAGCCCGACGAGCGGGACGGTAGGCATCCGTTGAGCGAAGAGCCGGATGCCGGCGATATAAGGCGGATTGTGCGCCGGCGCGATGCCGTTGAACGCTTCCATTGCCTTAACTACGTCTTCGTCGAGCCGCACGCAGCCGGTGACGTCACGGGCCATGATGGTCTTGAAGCCGACTGCCGCCAGTTCGGTTTCGCTTTGAATGTGGCCGGCCTCTTTGAGCTGGAACAGGCAATCCCCGATGGCCTTTGCGTAATCGGGGACCCCGAAGAAGCCGCCCTTGTGCAAAAGGCGCTCCTGGCCGTTTGCGAAATCAAACAGCCGCCACTTGAGCGAAGTCGAGCCGAGATTTGCCACCAATATCTTCATAAGGCGCGCGATGTGAAGGGCGAAGTGCCATCATTCCGCACTCCGCATTCGGCATTTCGCACTTACTGAAGCCATTTGCCCAGCCCGGACAATCCGTCATGCGGGCGCGGGATCACATGCACGCTGATGACTTGGCCGACTTGCGCGGCGGCGGAGGCCCCGGCGTCGGTGGCCGCTTTGACCGCGGCGACGTCGCCACGGAAGAAGCCGGTCACATACCCGCTGCCGACCTTCTCCCAGCCTACGAGCGTGACGTTGGCGGCTTTGAGCGCGGCGTCACAGGCTTCGAGCAGGGCGCACAGGCCTTTGCATTCAATCATTCCTATTGCTTGTTGAACCATAATACAGTTGATAGTTGAAAGTTTACGGTTGAGAGGTTTACTTCGAGTTCTTGACGGCTGCTTCACCTAGGAAGGCCTTCAGCAGGTCTTCCTGTGGTCGGGCGATGATGTGCGAACTGACCAGTTCGCCGACCTTCGAAGCGGCTTTCGACCCAGCATCGACAGCGGCCTTCACACTGCCTACATCACCCTTGCACAAGACGGTGATGAGGCCCCCGCCGATGGGGATGGTTTTGATAAGAGTGACGTTGGCCGCCTTGACCATCGCATCGCTGGCCTCGACGCTGCCGACGTAACCCTTGGTTTCGATCATTCCTAATGCTTCGCTCATATATTCGTTATTGGTTGATTGTTGATAGCTGCGAGTTAAAGGGGCTATTTGGCGAGTTCACACGGAGTGCCGGGTTGGAGATTGCAGGCGTTGCCTTCGTCCGTGTCGATATGGACCTCCAGCTTGAAGCTCTTATCGATGCGCACCAGTAGCCTGTCCAGCGCGATGCCGCACGGCCCGCCAATCTTGAGCTTCATCGCCTCCCCGGCCTTGACCCCATAAAAAGACGCGTCATCCGGAGCCATGTGCGCGTGCCGCAACGCCCGGATCACGCCCTCGGACATCTCAAAGAATCCGGCCGGCCCCATCAACATGCAACCCAGCGTTCCCTTGATGTCGCCGGATATGCGCAGCGGCAAATCGAACCCGAGCGCGATGCCGTCCGTGTATGACAACTCGACTTGGTTAAGGCTCCGGCAAGGCCCGAGGATGCGCAGGTTGGAGATCACTCGGCTGCGTGGGCCGATAAGCGTCAGTGTCTCCGTCGCTGCAAATTGACCTTCCTGATACAGCCACTTGTGGACCGTGAGCTGGTGCCCCTTGCCAAATAACGTATCGACGGCTTCCTGCGTCAGATGGCAATGCCGCGCGCTGATGTTAACCACCAGCGGGTTTGGCGCCGCCGCGGGCTTCGGCAACGGCTTGCCGAGGCGCTGATAAACCGCCTGCCTAACCATGTGTTCGACCACGGCTCGGTGCATAACAGGACTATTTGCTGCCATAACTATGGAAAATATTGACAGATTCTGGAAGATAGTCAAATAAATCTTGCACAATACTCCAAAAAGTAGCATATTCCCTACCAGATGCAACCAGAAGCGCGACAACATCGAATTGCAGAATATCTGCAACAGGTTGAATTTGCTTCACTTGATGAAATCGCCCAGCAGGTGGATGCTTCCGTCTCGACAGTCCGGCGGGATCTTAGCGTTTTGGAGGCTGCCGGCAATACGCGGCGCACCCACGGTGGTGCGCGCGTAGTTAACCCACGGACAGATGAGTTCGCCTTCTCGGCGCGCGATGCCCATCAGCTTGCAGAGAAAGAGGCCATTGGCCGTGCCTGCGCCGAGCTCATTCAGCCCAATCAAACAGTCATCATGGACGCGGGCACGACTGTGTTCCACGTCGCCCGCTATCTCGAAAGCAAGACGCCCCAGATCATCACCAACTCCTTGCCGGTGGCGAATCTCTTTGCTTCGGCCAACCGCCTGGAAGTCGTGGTCTCCGGTGGTGTCATTTACCCGCGCCTGGGCGTGCTGGTCGGCCCGTCCGCCGTCGAAGCCTTCTCTCGGATTCATGCCGATGTAGCCATTATGAGCGCCGGCGGCATCTCAGTGGAAGGGATCACCAACTCGCATGGTCTGCTGATCGGTATCCAGCACGCGATGATTAGAGCCTCGCAGAAAGTGATTTTCTGCTTGGACCATACGAAGTTCGGACGCCAATCGGTGCTGCCCCTGTGCGATTTGGATTCGGCCGACGTCGTGGTAACTGACAGCGCGGCCCCGGCCGACCTGGTGCAGGCCCTGCGTGCCCGCGCCCTCGAAGTGATTGTCGCCCCCGCCGCGTAGGCCGCTGCTCCCGCCCACCGCGATGCGTGATTTTCACGCATCCGCTTCGTGTTGGATAGATGTTGGATAGATGTTGGATAGATGTTGGATAGATGTTGGATAGGTGTCAGATAGGTGTTGGATAGGTACTCGCTAGGTAATGGATAGCTGGTGGCTAGGTGTACGCTAGATATACGCTAGCAATACACCTGCCCCACGATCCCTCATCCCTTCTTGTTTTTGAGCCCCGTGGCTCACTCAAGCACGACCCGATAGAAACGGTGTGCAGAAGAAGTGATGCCGTCCGAATCAGTCGCGGTCATGGCGCCGCTGGTGGCCACCGCGGGCTTGGTGAGCAAGCTCCAGTTGCTCGGGGTCAATTCATCCGAGTATTGCGCTTGATAAGTCTGTCCCGCCACCGCGCTCCAAGTGAGTGTGACCAACCCATTCGTCAGCGTCAGCGCTTGGATCACCGGGGGCATTGGCACGCTGATCTGGAAGACGGTTCCCAGCCCTTGCGCGCCACCTTCCGAAGTCGTGCCATAGAAATTGCCATTGGAGGCCTGCACCAATGCGCTTACTGGATGGGAACCGTAGGTACTACCGAAAAAGAACAGATTGGTGAAGGCGCCGTCGGGCGTGACGCTGAAAACCGAGCCAAGGCCGGCGAATACGCCGTAAGTCGTTCCGTAGAACTTGCCATCGCTGCCCTCGACCATCCCGCCATAGGGCGAACCGCTATCCAGATGACTGAACGTGTGGAGCGGTAGAAATGATCCGTTCGTGCTGACCTTAAACAGGGTGCCATAAGCCGAACCCCCGCTGAACGCGGCGCCATACAGATAGCCGTCGCGGCCCTGCACCAGCCCGGCGTAAACAAAACCGCCGTCGTTACCCCCGGTGAAAGAGTAAATGTTCGTGAACGTCCCGTCGGGAGTCAGCTTGAATACTGTGCCGTAGCCTGGGAAGTTTGCGCTGATGCCCTTGCCACCCCAGGTAGTCGTCCCATAAAAACTGCCATCCTGTCCCAGCAGCAACCCGCCGGCAGGAAAGGCGCCATTGGTATTGCGGAACATGGCCGGCACCGTAACGGTGCCGTTGGTGCTGAATTGAAATACCGTCCCATAGCCTTGGCCGTTGAAGCGTTGGCCGTCATAGCTGGCGTTCGTCAATCCGCCGTATTCAGCCGTGCCGTAAAAACTGCCGTCGGCGGCCTCCACCAAAGCCGCGCCAGGATTTGCGCCCTGATACGAGTCATTGGTCCCCGTAAAGGAGAACAAGGTCGTGAGCGTGCCATTGATTGTGAATTGGAATATTGTGCCCAAATTGCTCACACCACCGGCGTATGTCGTGCCGTAAAAACTGCCGTCCCTGCCCTGAACCAACGCGGCATAAGGCGCGGCGCCATTGGTGCCATCGAATGAAAATAAACGGATCAGCGCCCCATTCGTGCTGATCTTGAACACCGTGCCCAAGTTGTACAGCCCGCCGCTGGAAGTCGTGCCATATAAATTGCCGTCGCTGCCCGGTACCAGCCCAGCGTATGGACTTGCGCCATCATTGGTGCCCGTGAATGAATGAAGGTTGGTGAAGATCACCCCGCCCTGGGCTCGAAAAACGTGCAGCGCGAGCCCCGCCGCCCAGAGCAGTCGCATCAGCGGAGCCGAAACCGGCTTCCTGCTCGGGGCCGGCTCAGTCATCTCGCAGATTCTGCTTCCGTGATGGCGGGTCGTGAACTTGCTATTCATAAATGTGAACTTAGCTTGCTCGTGATCAGTTGCACAAGCAACCGATACAGACGTCGTCACGCGGCGACCAGCGCTAATCTCTGCAGATAGGCGCTGGAATCCTCACGGCAAAAGCGCCGCCCGGTAAAACCGCCCGTTGGCGACCGGTTTGGCCGATTGCGCGAGGAAAAATATTGCGTACCTTTGGCGGCTTCCGCACAGTGAACTGACGTTGGCCGGAGAGATGGCTGAGTGGCTTAAAGCACACGCCTGGAAAGCGTGAGTGGGCTTAAACCCCACCCTGGGTTCGAATCCCAGTCTCTCCGCCACTTCTGGAGTCCTTGAGCCTCAAATCCTGTTGTAATCACGTCAAGTTTTGCCGCGCCAACGACAGCTCGCCATCTGCCATCTTCCATTTGCGATTGGCTATTCAGTCTGGGGCTGCCTCGCCAAGAAAAATCCCCCTCCCCACCAGTCGATGGGGAGAGGGTGAAGACGAAGATCCCGTATCGCCGAAGAGACCGGGCTAGGCGCCCATGCCGTCTTCGAACGAGCCGGCGGCCAGCGGGAAACAAAGGCTGTCGCGGACGTACTGGATGCCATTGGCGCTAGTGGCGTCCAAATCCCGATAAGCGCTTTCGGCCTCGACAATCAACGGCGCGGTCTTCGTGCCCATCGTCTTGCAATAACGCTGCGGATACCCGGTATGGATGAGCAGTTCGACGTAGCGCGCCATGTTCAGGTCGCCGGACGGGATATCGACGAACTGCATCGCGCGCTTCTGCCAGCCCGCTTCCATCATGCGCAGCGGTAGCCCCTGGCGGATGACGAAGTTCTTCACATGGCAGGCGTAAATGCGAGGCGCGACTTTCAGGAAGCGCGTCTCCCAGTCTTCGCCTTCCCAGCAATGCGACGGGTCGGCGTTCACCGTGAGGCATTTGTCCCCGCCACAAATCTCGACCAGCATGTTGAAGTCGTCGGCGCACATGGCTGCGGTGCCCGGATGGATTTCATGGGCGAGGAAGATCCCGAGCGATTTGGCCTGCTTGCGAATCCTGGCGGTCTTCTTGACGAAGCGGTCTTGTCCTTCCTTGAGGAAGTCGTAATCGCCGCCCTTCCAGAATCCCCAGGGATAGCCCGTCGCGAGCTCCCAGCCAAAGGCCACGCCCCAGAACATGGGGACGATCTTTATGCCGAGCTCAGCGCAGAGATCAAACAAGTGAAGGATGTAATCCTCCGCCCACTTCTCGATTTCCTCGGCGGACTTCTTCGCCACATCGCCGGGGATGAACGGCCGGATGGTTGGGCTGCCCGTCCAGGCGGTGGTGTGGACCCAGAAGGGGCAGTGAGCGGAAATGCCGTCCAGACTGAGCTTGGCTTTCGCGAAGGCATCCTTGATTTCCTTGGCGGATTTGAAGCCTTTCTCGCCCTGGAGCATGAAGTTGGAGGGCTGCGCACCGGCGGCGCCGGACTTCTTGGCGTAGTCCAGGAACTGCGCTAGACTCTTGGCGCCGTGTTGGGCGCCTTCGATACTGGGATGGAAACAATTCTCGGCCATAATGTTTTGAGAAGTTATACTGGTTTATTCATTTACCGACTGCCCAAAGAATTGCCGACCACGCCGCGCGAAAGCAATCTCAATTTATGCCGATATTCTATGACACCCATGCCCATCTCAATTATCCCGATTTTTCAGCAGAGCTGGCGGAGGTAATCGCCCGGGCTGAGGCGGTCGGTATTGCCAAAATCATCAGCATCGGCACCGACCTCGTCAGCAGCACGCGCGCGGTCAAGCTGGCGGAGGAGTTCCCCAATGTGTTTGCGGCGGTGGGGTGGCATCCCTCCCACGCCACGGAGGCGCCGGAGGACCTGCGGCCTGCCTTGCATGAATTGGCACGGCACCCCAAGGTCGTCGCTCTCGGCGAGACGGGACTGGATTACCACCGTTTGCCCAGCCGGCAGCCCGGAGTCGCCGCCGCCGAGGACGAGCAGCTCAAGACGAAGCAAGCCGCGCTGTTTCGCCAGCATCTTGAAGTCGCCGCCGAACTCGGACTGAATTGCGTGATCCATCAGCGCGACTCGCTGGAGGACACCCTGGCCGTGCTGCAACCATTCGCCGACCGGGTGCGCGGGGTGTTCCATTGCTTCGCCAACGACGCGGCGACCATGAGACGGATCGTCGCGCTCGGGTCGCTGGTGAGCTTCACCGGCATCCTGACATTCAAGAACGGGCAGAACATCCGCGACGCGCTGGCGGCGACGCCGATGGATCAGTTCATGTTGGAGACGGACTGCCCGTTTCTCGCGCCAATGCCCTACCGGGGCAAACGCTGCGAGTCGGCCTATGTGAAGGAGATTGCGGACGTCGCCGCGCAGGTGAAGGGCTGCTCCCTCGAGGAACTCAGCGCCGCCACCTGTGCGACCGCAGATAAGTTCTTTGCCAAAATGGCCGCGAGCCCATAACAAAAGCGTGCCTCGACGCGATGCGGCATGGCAAGGAAACTTCCAACATCCAACGATTGCTCAGTCTGCTGCCATTGTTGTTACTGAACGCAACGGGTTTTGTATCAAGGGTAAGACTCTCCAAAATGACGACCGTACGGCCTAACTACGGACTTAACCCAGCGCGTCGGCCAATACCTCAGCCATATGACGCGCCCGCACGGGCGCCAGGTGCTCGATTTGGTGTCGACAACTAGTGCCGGAGGCGACGATTACTGTTCCGAACGGCTGTGCCCGAACCTTTTGGCTGAGGGGCTCGGCGACTTTCAATGAAAGCTCGTACTTAGATGCCAGGGCACCGAAGGCCCCCGCCATTCCGCAGCAGCCGGTATCCAGCAGCGTGACATTTCGTCTCGGCAAGCGCTCGGCGAGCCTCCGCATGAAGCCGGGATTCATCAGTGCCTTCGCGTGGCAATGGGCATGGATGACAACGTTCACAGCTTTGGCCTTGAACTTGAGCGCATCCGGCTCGTGGGCGAGCAAATCCTCAATGAACTGCTCGAAAAGGTAGCAACGCTTGGCGACGCGGTCGGTGCCATTCAGTTTGAGCTCCCGGTAATCCTCCACGAACATGGAATAGCAGGAGGGCTCCAGGAAAAGGATCGGCGCGGCGTCCACGTCCAGGTTCAGCAGGTTCAGATTGTGCTGGCCGAGCCGCATCGCTGCGTCGAGGTTGCCCTGGCTGAACGCGGGCCGGCCGCAACACTTCCGCCCAACCGGCAAAGCCACCTCGAACCCGGCGGCTTCCAGGACCTTCACCGCCGCGATGCCGATTTCGGGCTCGTGATAGCGCACGAAGGTGTCATCCCAGAGCACGACCCGGCCGCGCGGAGCCTTCGGCGAGCGCTGACGGCGCTTGAACCAATGGTCGAAACGTCGCCTGGCATAGTGGGGCAGGGGACGCTGCCAGGCGAGGCCGAGCGTCTTCGCCAGAATGCTGCGCACGAATAGCGAGTCCAACGCCAGGTTGGCCAGCCGGGGCATCCGGCACCCGAGCCTGCCCAGGAAGTCCACCGAACTGATCAGCCGCTCGCGCCAGGGCAAGCCGTCGCGCCGAATCCGCGCGTGCAGGAGTTCGGCTTTGAGCAGAGACAGGTTGACGTTCGAGGGACACTCGGTTGTGCAGGCCTTGCAGGAGAGGCAATTGCTGAGCGCAGCCTCCATCTCCGAGCAGCGCAAGGGGTCGCCATCGGCCAGGCCGCGCATGTCGAGCGCGGCGCGAATCGCGTTGGCTCGCCCGCGGGTGCTCATGATTTCCTCACCGGTGGCGATGTAGGTCGGGCACATCGTGGGCGTTTCTTTGCGGCAGCCGCCGCACCCGTTGCACTGTTCCAGGTTGCGCGTGAACGAGCCGTCTTTCGCCGCAAAGGCCAGCACGGGCGTAAACGGCAGCTTGAGCTCATGGCCCGCTCCCTGTCGCAACTTGGTGTCGATCTCGAAGTGCCCATCGGAAATGACCTTGCCCGGATTGAAGAGGTTATGCGGATCAAACGAAGCCTTGATTTCGCGCATCACGCCCAGCAGGCCGTCGCCGAGCTGCTCAGCCATGAACTCAGTCCGCGCGATCCCGACGCCGTGTTCGCCGGCCAGCGAGCCTTTGAAGCGGGCGACCAGGGCGGACACCTCAGCCGCGAGCTGGCGGAACTTCTTCACGTCCTCGGCTGAGTGCAAGTCGAGGATTGGCCGCACGTGCAGCAGGCCGGCCGCCGCGTGCCCATAATACGACGCCTGCAAGCCCAGCGGCGCCATGAGCGATTGCAGACCGGCGACGTACGCAGGCAGGTCCTTCGGGCGCACGGCGGCATCCTCAATGCCAGTCGTTGGCTTGGCGTCGCCCTTGCGACCCGTCAGCAGCGACAGCCCCGCGCGGCGCAACGACCAGATCAGGTTCGCCTCCGCCTGGGTCTTGAGGATCGTCTTGCGCAAGCCCAGTTTGCGCTTCGCCAACGCCGCCAAAGGTCCATCCACCTCATCAAAGAACTCGACCACGAGGATGGATTGGCAGGGCTTGAGCTCCAGTTCGAGCAAATCGCGGGCGGCCTGGAATTCGCGTTGCCCCTTGGTCTGATCGAGCAAGACCCGATCGAGGTGCTCGATGGCGGCGGCCTTCAGGTCGAGCAGCTCCACCGTCGCTTGCATCGCCTCGGCCACCGAAGCGAAGAAAATCAAGGCCAGGCCCTTCTGTTTTGGCAGTGGCACGATCTTCATCTCCGCCGACGTGATGGCGGCCAGCGTCCCTTCGCTGCCGCAAAGCAGATGGATGAGATTGTCCGGCTCCCCCACGCAACGGTCGATGCCGTATCCGGGCCAGCGTTTCAAGAGGCCCGGCGCCAGCCGCTCGGCAATTGTCAGCCCGTGGAAATACACTAGCTCGCTCACCAGCTCTCGCTGCTTGCGCAAGGTGTCGTGGCCCGGGCCGACCAACACCGCCCGGCTGTCGGCCAGGACGAGCTCCAATTCGTTGATGTGGTCCGCCGTCGTGCCATAGACCGGGGTGTGCGAGCCGCTCGAATTGTTTGCGATCATGCCGCCCAGCGTTGCCCGCGCGCTCGTCGCCACGTCCGGGCCGAAGCAGAAGCCATGCGGGTGCAGGAAATTGTTCAGGGTGTCGAGCACCACTCCCGGTCCCACCCGCACCGTGCGCCGCTCCAGATCCAAATCAGTGATCTCGCGGTTGTGGCGGGAGAAGTCGATGACCAGGCCGTCGCCGATGGCACCACCCACGAGGCCGGTGCCCGCGCCGCGGGGAATGACCGCGACCGAAGCCTGGACCGCCGCGTCAATAAGCAGGCTGGCCTGGCGCGTGTTGGCGGGGAACGCGACGGCCTCCGGTATGATCTGGTAGATTGACGCGTCCGTCGCGTAGAGCTGGCGCGTCAGATTATCAAAGGCGACTTCACAGTTCGTGCTGCTGAGCGTCGCCTGTTGTTGGGCGGAAATCATCGCGCAACGCTATCCTATCGGCCCAAACGCCGATTGACAATGGCGATCAAATCGCCAGGCCGGACTCGGGTTTCTTGGACTCCTGCCGGCGCTGGTATTTGCTTGAGACTCGTTGCAGGAAAGCCCGCTCCTCGTCAGTCAAGCTGTCCACCCCTCTTCTGGCTATCTTCTCCAGGAGGGCATCGACCCGCATGCTCTCCTGTTTGTACGTCGGCAAACTCGAACGCTGGCGCTTTGCCGCAAAAGGGCGCGCTAGAAAGGAAGGGATGGGCAGGAACAGCGGATTTACCCACAAGTAAACCAGCACCAGAATCGCCGGCACCAGCACCAGCAGGAAGATCGTCCAATTATATAAAGCCGCCTGCGGGTGCAAGGCGGCGGCGATCAGCAGCCCTACAATCGCCCCGCCCAGGTGCGCATCATGCCCGATGTTGTCCTTGGCACGCTTCATCGCGATAAAGGAACCCACGATGAACCCGATCGCGTAAAGCCAGCCCGGGATCGGCATCACGAAATACACTTGGATCCCTGCGCCAGGGAAGAGCAGCAGATACGCGAAGATGATGCCGCTCACCCCGCCCGATGCGCCGTAAGCCAGGTACTCATGATGACGATGGACATAAAGCGCCAGGAGATCCCCGCCAATCACCGAGCCGAAGTAGATCAACAGCAAATCCCTCGCTCCCAGCGACCACTCCAAAGTCCGCCCAAACAAATAAAGAGCGACCATGTTCCACAGCAGGTGGTTCCACCCGCTATGCAGAAAGGCGGAGGTCACCAGCCGGTAGTATTCCTTGTCGGCCAGGATGCTCTCCGGTCGGAAAATATATCTCTGCTCTACTTCGCGGCTGCGAAACCCAGCATAAGAAACCGCGCACGTCACTCCGATTAACAGGAGGCTCCACAATGCCAGTGGCTCGTTCATGTTGAATCTAATCGCAGGCTAGCTGGCCGCCTGTCCTCAACAAGCACCTCATAGCCTTGCCACCAGAATACCAAATGTCCCCGCCAACCTCCAGCAGAAACCAAACGTCCCGGTAACGCCTCAGTGGCGGCGGCAGGAGGTAGGGCGGGCAGTCCTCTGCAAGCCGTCGCACGCCCAAAATCCTGGCGCGGCGTGCAGAGGACTGCCCGCCCTACCCGCCATGACTGAGTCCTTACACGTCCCGCTGGACTGCGGCCCCAAACGCGGCGCCGCCTGAATCTCGGCCAGCCGAATGCAGTCAGATCCAGGGAGGGGCGCCGCCCCGCCAGGAACGGACTTCCCTAATCCCACGATAATCCCGCCGCGGACAAAGCAATGATCCTATCGAATTCCTATGGAAATTCATTGGAATATCATTGGAATACTATTGGAATACTATTGGAATACTATTGGAATACTATTGGAACATCCCGCGGGCAACACGCGAGCAGAGCGCGAGCAAAGCGCCAGCAAAGCGCGAGCAAGACGCTTTCAATGCACTCAATACCGGCCCCTGGTGCCGGCCCTGCTCGGCGCCTGCCCCACAGCCCGGTCGGCCGCGCAAGGAGCCCGCGTCGCCCATTCTCGCTACCCCCTCCCCGCGCCCCCGAACTGCAGCCCGGAGGGGCCGCTCGCCCGCGCCGGAATGAAGGTGCACGATATTGTTGACATATAGACAATTATAGTATAAACAGTCTATATGAGAACCAGATTGGGTGAGGACCACCCGGGCTACCGAGCCCTGATGGAGCTGCTGCGCACCGCGGATACAGTCTGGAACGCCAGCCGCGCCTTCTTCGAGCGGTGGGACCTCAGCCCGAGCCAATTCAACGTGCTCAACCTCCTTCACCTCAACCCCGCCGGCCTCTCCCAGACCGACCTCAGCCGCCAGCTCATCATGCACCGGTCGAACCTGACCGGGTTGGTGGACCGGTTAGAGAAGCGGGGGCTGGTGGCCCGCCGCGAGGTCGCCACCGACCGCCGCGCCTACAGCGTCGTCCTGACCGCCGCCGGCGCCCGGCTCCTGCGCGACATCCTTCCCCGCTACTACGAGGATGCCGCGCGCGTCTGGGACCGTCTTCCCGTCCGCCGTGCCGCCGAGTTGGTCGCCGATTTGCAGCAAGTCGCGCGCAACGCCCAACACATCGCGGCCAAACTACCGCACTAAACCCTTGAACGATAGGCGGCCTATGTCAGCCATCATATCCATCCTCTTCTGGGTCACGGTTGCAGCCGCGGCCTTTCACGCGGCTTACGCGTCCGTTTACGCCAGCCCCCTGATCATCCTCTACCTCTTCGCTTTGCTGCGGCTGGCGCAAACGGACCGGTGGCGCAAGGCGTTCTACTCCGGCCTCGCGGTCGGGCTTTTGATCGCGGTGGTCCGCCTGCAGTTCTTCTGGCCATTGTTTTCGGGCGGGGCGCTCGCGCTGTGGCTCGTCTATGCCGTTTGGATCGGCTTGTTCGTCGCGATGGCCCGCCTGAGCCTGAGCCGGTTCGGCCCGAAATGTGGCTGGCTGCTCATTCCGTTCCTCTGGACCGGTCTCGAATACTTCCGCAGCGAGCTTTACTACCTGCGCTTCTCCTGGCTCAACGTCGGCTACGCCTTCGCCGGCGCGCCCTGGCAGGGAGTACTCAGTCTGGCAGGGACTTACGGTATGGGCTTTCTACTCGTCAGCGTTGCTGTGGTCGCTGCATGTCTCTGGCAGAAGTCCAGAATCCACGCTCTGACCTTCCTCCTTGTCGGTGCCGCCAGTGTCTGCCTCATGGGGTTCTTGAGCGGCGAGGAGCCGCCGAGGCAAGGCATGCCGCAAGTCCGCGTCGCCGGCATTCAGATGGAGTTCCCGACCGAAAAGGAAGTGCTGTTCCGTCTTAACGACCTCATCCGCGCACACCCTGATACCGAGCTGGTGGTGCTTAGCGAATACACGTTCGCTGAGCCGGTGCCTGTTGCCGTCAAGGCGTGGTGCCGGGAGAATGGCCTTTACCTGATCGTCGGCGGAAAGGACCCGGCCCCGGGCGCCACCTTCTACAACACCGCGTATGTGGTCGGGCCAGCCGGCGACATCGTCTTCCGCCAGGTCAAGGCCGTGCCCATTCAATTCTTCAAAGACGGCCTGCCCGCGCCGGATCAGAAACTGTGGGCCTCGCCCTGGGGGAAGATCGGCATCTGCATCTGCTACGATCTGAGTTACACGCGGGTGACCGACCGCCTGGTCCAACTCGGAGCCGAGGCGCTCATTATTCCGACCATGGACGTCGTGGACTGGGGCCGAGCCCAGCACGAATTGCATGCCCGCATTGCGCCGGTCCGCGCCGCTGAATATGGCCTTCCGATCTTCCGCCTCGCCAGTTCCGGCATCTCACAATTGGTAGGCCGGTCTGGCCGCGTTACGGCCACGGCACCTTGTCCCGGGGATGGCGCCATGCTTGCGGGGACGCTCGAAATGCGCGGCAGCGGCAGGCGCCCATTAGACCGCTGGCTCGCTCCTTTGGCGACGGGATTGACGGCTATGGTGATTATATGGTTCGCACTCCGGCGCGGTCCTGGAGGCTGTCTGCCGGCTGGGAAGAAGATTCAGGTCGTGCAACCTATGTCGAGCAGTCCTCAAAATCAGTTACACACCTCCCGGCTGCTTACGCCAAGCGACCCATGAGAATACTGCTTCGTTGGATAGTTCGCCTGCTCTATCGATTCCGGGCGTATAACTTGTTGGTCCTGGACACGCCCGGCCCGGTCCTGTTGCTGCCAAACCACGTTTCGTGGTGGGATTGGCTGCTGATCGGCGTCTGCCTCGAGGACGACTGGCGCTTCGTCACCTCCAGCACCACGGCAGACATCAGTTGGTTCCACAAACGCGTCATGATAAACCGCCGCACCTTTCCCGTGGACATGAATTCGCCTTTCGCCGTCAAGCGCATGGCGGAGTATCTCCAAAAGGGCGGTCGGCTGGTGCTATTCCCGGAAGGCCGCATCTCCTGCACCGGCTCATTGATGAAGCTGTTCGACGGGACGGGTTTCCTGATCTTCAAGACCCGGCCCAAGGTTATCACCGCATACATCCGCGGCGCCGAACGCCTGCCCTTTTCCCGGACCCCCGGCCGAAAGCAATGGTTCCCGCGCTTGTCCGTTCATTTCAGCGAGTTGCTCGCCACGCCCAGTCTCGAGCACGTCAGCGCCACCGCCGCGCGCGGGCGGCTCACCGACTGGTTGCGCGACCAAATGGTCAGGCAACGATTCGAGACCGAGATGGAATTCGGCCCCGCCACCGTGCCAGAGGCCATCCTCGAGACCGCGCGGCGATTGCCCGGCCAGGTGATCCTGCAAGACTTTACCTTGCAGGACCTCACCTATCGGCGGCTGCTGGTGGGCGCGGACTTGCTGGCGGGCGAATGGCGAAAGCTGGGGAGCGAACCCGGCCAGCGCGTGGGCGTGGTGCTCCCGAATGTCAATGCCATGCCGGTCGTGACGCTGAGCCTATGGGCGGCGGCCAAGATCCCAGCCATCCTGAATTACTCCACCGGCATGACGACCCTGCTGGCGTGCGCCCGGTTGGCGGGGCTGAAACACATCATTACCTCCAAAGCATTCATCGGGCGCGCCAAACTCGATCTCGTGCCCCTCACCGAAGCCGGAATTGGCATCATCTTTTTGGAGGACGTGCGCGCCCGAATCACCCCAATCCGGCGCTTGCTTGCTCTTGTGCGTCAGTCCCTGAACCTCCGCCTCTCAACCCCCAACTCTCAACCCTCAACCCACAGTCCAGCCGTCATCCTCTTCACCAGCGGCTCGGAAAGTGAGCCTAAAGGCGTCGAGCTCACCCATCGCAACCTGCTGGCCAACATCCGCCAGATGCTCTCGGTCATCGACCTCATGGAGTCAGACCGTTTCTTTAATGCCCTGCCTTTGTTCCACTGCTTTGGGTTGAGCGTCGGGCTGCTGCTGCCGCTGACGCGGGGCGTCTTTGTCCTCCTCTACCCGTCTCCCCTGCATTACCGCGTTGTCCCCTCTGCCTTCTACAACCTGGACTGCACCATATTCTTCGGGACCAACACCTTCCTCAACGGTTATGCCCGCAAGGCCCATCCTTACGATTTCCGAAGCCTGCGCTACCTGTTTGCGGGCGCGGAGAAGGTTCAGGAGGCGACCGCCGCCTTGTGGATGCGCAAATTCGGCATACGGATTCTCGAAGGCTACGGCGCCACCGAATGCAGCCCTTGCCTGAGCGTCAACCTGCCCATGCGCCCGCGCCACGGCTCTGCCGGCCAGTTCCTGCCCGGCATCCAATACCGCCTCGAACCGGTCGAAGGTGTCGCCGAGGGCGGACGCTTGTTCGTGCGCGGACCCAACATCATGCGCGGCTACCTCAACCCGGAGGCCAACGCGACGTTTCAGGCCCTCGGCGGCTGGTACGACACGGGCGACATCGTTAGTCTCGACCCCGATGGTTTCGTCTTCATCCTGGGCCGCCTCAAGCGCTTTGCGAAAGTCAGCGGCGAGATGGTCAGCCTGGCGGCGGTCGAGGACGCTCTGGCCGGCGCGTTCCCGCAGTTTGGTCTGCGATTCGCGGTGGCGGTCGTCGCCCGGCCAGATGCGGCGCGGGGCGAAAAGCTAATTGCGGTGACTAATGAGCCGAAGCTCACGCTCGAAGCAGTCCGAGCCGCCATTAACGCCCGCGGCCTGAGCAACCTGGCGGTTCCGCGCGCGATCCGCGTCCTGCACGACGTGCCGCGGCTCGGCACCGGCAAGGTCAACCATCGCGAGCTGGAGAAGGTAGTTTAGCAGCTTCCCGTGCCATGATGCTCCTTGCCTGGCTGAATCGCGGGGCTGCGCTAGCCCAAACATCTCACCCCCTTCAACGCCGCTTGTAGGCCGCGTGCCCCATAAGCATTAACTTACGTCTGGGTCACCGGAAAACAGAATCATGAGTAGACAGAATCACCGGAGGAATCCGTTGCTGAGCTTCCTCTCCCTCTTGGTTGCACCGCCTCCGTGGTGGTTTCACCAAGGGCCATCCATGATTCTGTACGCCCATGATTCTGTTTTCCGTTGGTGCCGGCGGATAAGCGGATGGTGGCAAACTCGACCCGATGATGGTTCAGGTTGATCCACTGAATGGCCTTTAAGGACGTGTGACACAGCAACCGCTCCAGATGGTCCCTCATAAACGAGGTCTGTTTCTGTTTCATAGTGAGGGCGAACGCGGTGTCTGAACCCAACACATTCAAATTCTGCGCCCCGATCGGGGTTGCCCCACTGAATATCTCCACCGATTGGCACACGGAGGAGGGGCCGCCAAGGAAATGCACGAGTGCCTCCCGATAGAGGTTTGCGTCGAGAAAGGCACCCCAGTCCTCGATCAGTTCGATGATCTTAAGCCTCAACTCACGGCTGGCCGGGTTCATTTCAACCCACCCATCCTCCACCACGCTAAACCGCCGCCGTTCCTCATGGGTAAGCGTGGTGGACACAAATTCGTGTTGCAGGCGCTCGGTCTGGAAATTCACCAGGCGGCCATGCTTCAAGCCGGCCAGCAGCAGGTAGTTAAGCGCCTGACTCCTGTGTGCCGCCACCAACCGGTCCGCAGCCTTGCCCTCCAACATCGAACCCCCGCAGAACAGCAGGTCCATAGCATAGTCTTTGGCAAAGTCCTCGTGAGTGACACGTATCCGAACCTCACGTTCAACGGGCCGAATCCCCCTGGCCAGACAGCGAGTTGCGATCTCGCGTTTGTAGAGCCCCTCGTCCAACAGCCTCCCGAACTCGTTATGCACCTCGAAGGCCACCCGCATGATTTGGCGGTCCAGCGCATGAAACTCCTCCTGGTTGAAGGCACGAATCTGAGTGCTGACTTCAATCGGCATAACAATACTTACTCATTATCCCAAGAGCAGGTAAATGTAATTCATGCGCGCTAGGTTATTGCTTATGGCCGCGTGCCCTCACGCGCCGCACTGTGGGCGCTTGCATCGGAGCGTGGAAATCCGGGCCAGGACCGTCCGGCCTGCTTTTAGTGGGCTCGGGTGAGCGTAAACTGATAGTGGCCTGAGCCAACAGATAGGATGACGTTTGGGCCGTCCAGGCGGAGGAACTGCACTCCGGCAGCCTTGGCGAGCGGGTGCCCGCTCTCTGTGATGTCGGTCGCAGACTTGGCGGGTAGAACCACCTGCGCCGTCGTGTTGGCGGGGACGGTCACATTGAAGAGGAGCTTGCCGTCTTGGTCACGCCAATCGGTGGCAATCAGACCGCGGATGCTGCGGTAGGCGACGGCCGCCGACTTGAGTTTATCGTCCAGTTGCGGCGCGATGCGAATCTTCTTATAGGAGGGCGCCGCGCTGCGGATGCCGCCGATGTTCTCGACCATCCATTGATAGACGGCGCCGAAGGAGTAGTGCGCGAAGGAGTTCATGCCGGGATCCTGGAAGCCCTTCTCGGGCGTCCAGCCATCCCAGCGCTCCCAGATGCTGGTCGCGCCATGCTTAATGGAGAAGCCCCAAGACGGGAACGTGTCATTGTGCAGCAGCCGATAAGCTACGTCGGGCCGGCCAATCTGGGAGAGGACCAGCAGCAGGTGTTTGGTGCCAATGAAACCAGTGGAGAGATGCCAGCCGCGCTTCTCGATGTCCTCGACCAGATACTTGGCAGCCAGCTTCGCCTGTTCGCCTTGGACGAGATCGAATGCCAGCGCTAGCGCGTAGCAGGTTTGTGTGTTGCCTTTGATGCGGCCGTCGGCGGAGATATAGGCGTGCGAGAAGGCGTTGCGGATTCCTATGAACAACTTCTCGAAGGCCTCCGCCTCAGATGCCTTGCCGAGCACGGCTGCCGCGCGCCCGGTCAGGCGCGCGCAGTGCGCGAGGTAGGCGGTGTAAATGACGTCCTTGGGGGTGTCCGCCCTGATGCTGAGCCAGTCGCCGAAGCAATGGTAATTGGCTGGCGGAAGCAGGTCGGGCGTGCTGCGCTGGCGGCAGAACTCGATGAACCGCTTCATCGCATCGTAATGCCGCTCCAGCACGCGGCGATCACCATAAACCTCGTAAATGGTCCAGGGACAGATGACGCCCGCGTCAGCCCAGGCCGGGCCACCGTCGTTGCCGGCTACCACGCAGGGCGCAACGCATGGGTATTGGCCATCGGCGCGCTGGCCGTCGTCCAGATCGACCAGCCATTTAGTGAAGAACGCCTCCACGTCAGTATTCAAAGTCGCGGTGTGGACATAGACCTGGGCGTCGCCGGTCCAGCCCATGCGCTCGTCGCGTTGCGGGCAGTCGGTGGGAATGTCGATGAAGTTGGCGCGCTGGGTCCAATAGATGTTGTTGTGAAGCTGGTTGAGCATCGGGTCGGAACAGGTGAAGTCGCCCACGACCGGGGTGTCGCTGCTCAGGGCGACGCCAATCACCGTGTCCTTGGACGGCTTGCTCTTCAGGCCCGTCACCTCGATGTATTGGAAGCCGTGGAAGGTGAAGCGCGGCTGCCAGATTTCGGTGCCTTTGCCTTTGCAGATGTAGGTATCCGTGGCGCGGGCGCTGCGCAGGTTCACGGTGTAAATGGTGCCGTCCGGATTCAGCCGTTCGGCGAAACGCAAAGTGATCTTCTGGCCGGGCTTGCCGGAGACCTTCAGGCGTGGAACGCCGGCGAAGTTCTGGCCGAGGTCGAGCACGAACACGCCGGGCTTCGGCTCCGTGATGGCCCGCGCGGCGAATTCCTGCACGGCGACCACCGGCGGGCCGGGATGCGCTTGCAGGAGCGGATGCACCTCGTCGCTGCCGACGGCGACGGTATGCCAATGTATGTCGTCGTAGCCGGACTCATTCCAGCCGGGCCATTCCAGTCGGGCGTCATAAGTTTCCCCTTTGAGGAAGTCCGCTTCGAGCGTGGGACCGGTATCGGCCTTCCAGCCCGGGCCGGTGGGCACGTCCGCCATCGAGCCATCGGCATATTCGAGATGCAGTTGGGCGCGCACGCGAGGGTATTTGCCGTACAGGTCGCGGTCGCGATTGAAGCCGATGTAGCCGCTGAACCAGCCGTCAGCGAGGACCGCCCCCAGGGCATTATCCCCGTGGCGCAGTTGCTTCGTGACGTCGTAGGTGCGGTAATAGACACGCTTGCTATAGTCCGTCCAGCCGGGGGTGAAGTAATCATCGCTGACGCGCCGGCCATTCAGGTGCATATCCACGAGACCCAGCGCGGTGGCATAGAGCGTGGCGCGGGTCACCGGCTTGTCGATGCGGAAATCCTTGCGGAAGTACGTGGCGGGCGGAATGAAGGTGCCGGCAGACTCCAGCTTGCCCCAGGGTTCGACGCCGTAATCGCCCAGCACGCGGGCTGCGGGCCAGTTTGAGACGTCGAGAGAGCGGGTCATCCAATCTTCGCCGATCGTGTCCGTGGTTTTCCATGATTCACCCGTGCTGTGCACGATGATGCGGCCGTCCTCAAGCGTGATGTTGAGGCTGGCGATCAGGCCTGCGTAGCCCGGTTCGGCGTTCTCCACCACGACGCGGAGCTCGTTGCGGCCCGGCTTCAGCTCGGCGGCAACCTGGGCCTTCCGCGGCTGGCGCCAACTATCGTTCCCGGCTTCCGTGGACAGCCTCACGTGGGCGTTGACGGCGAACTGCATTCCGTCATCCGCTGAGGCGCAGACCTCCGCCTGCTTCACTTTCGCGTCCTCCGGCAGGGTGAACGTGTAGTAAAAGAGACGCCGGCATTTCGGCACGTTGCGCGGCGCGTCCGCCGCGTGCCAAATCCACTTAGCCGCGGCTAGCGGGGCAGCTTGCAGAACCGGCTGGTGGGGCTTGTCGTAGCCGATCCAGTCCGCCTTCCAGTCGCCGGGCTGGAGCAGTCCCATCGACCACAGCGCCGGCTTGCTCCAGGCTGATTCGCGGCCGTCCTTGTCCCAGACCTTTACTTTCCAGAAGCAGCGTTGCTGGGAGACCAGGGGCTGGCCTTGATAGGGCGTGCCGATGGTCTCGTCACTGGCGACTTTGCCCGTGTCCCAGAGGTCTCCACGGTCTTTGCCGAGAAGCTTCTCGCTGCTGGCCACCAAGAGGCGGCAAGCGGTCTGCCGCTGACCGCGCAGGCCGGACTCGACGATCCAACTTAAGCGCGGGGCGGGTTCGTCTATGCCGAGCGGATCAACGCGGTATTCGCAGCGAAGGCACGTGGGCGCGAGGGCCTTGCCGGTGTAGGGCTTGGGGTTTGGAGGCAGCGGTGCGGCGAGGGATGAACCCAAGTAAACGGCAGACAGGAGAATGACGGACAAGGTGATACGTGATTGTCTTTCCATACGGAAGCTGACATTGCCAGCAAGACAGGGTTTGGCCAAGCTTTTGCTGATTCAACGTAAGACGTAAGAGTCCTGAGGACTGACACACGGAAGGACTTGCATGAAGGCCCGTTACAGCGGCGTCTTCAAATCTGCCTCTCCCATGGCCGCCGGCCAGATTCTCCCAATGATAATTGTCTCGTCTCGGAAGGTATATATGATCTTCCAACGCCGATAGATGAGCTTGCGCCACCCCCCTGCACGTAACTCGTCCAGGATCGAGCCAGCCTCCGGGTTCTGCTGAAGGATCTGCGCCCGATCGTAGATGCCGAGCCCGATGCGCCCGGCGGCATTGGGGTCGCGCCGCGCGATATAGCGCACAATCGCCTCAATGTCACCGGAGGCTCGCTCGGTCCAGACTATCTTGCGCTCCATTGGGCAATCCGCGATTTCATCTCATCGTTTGAGATCAGTCGGCCGTCTTCGATGTCGCGCTCCGCTTCCTGAACGGCGGCAAGCAAGGCGATTTCGTCCGTCACATCACGGAAGTCAATGTCATTGGGAAGGCGCTGGATCGCCTGAAGAACCTGTTCTTTCACGCTCATGCAGAGAGTGTAGCGAATTCTGCCCTGGGGGCAAGTTGTCTGACCCGCAACAACTCGGCAGCCCTGCACCTGATCACACGACAAATCATCAGGCGGCGGACCCTCTAGCGGCGGCTGCCGCGCTGTTGGAGCAGCCACGCCAAATGCCCTCGGGTGCCCATGTGCAAACGCGCGGCGATCCAGGCCAGAGGCATGGTGGTCCTTGACCGCAATTCACAGGCTAACTGGACTTTCCCTCGCTCACCCTTGCTCCGCGCTCTCAGGTCGGACTCGCTCCAGCGTAGCCGCTTGAGACCTTCGACCACCAGCCGCTCGGCCTGCGCGCCCTCCGCCTCCTGCACGGCCTCCCCAAAATGGCTCGGCCCGGGCCGCGCGTCCACCTGCTCCAGCAGCTCCTGGCGAAACTCCTCCCCGCCCAGACACCAACCCCGTTCCACCCGCTTGAATTCCCCACGCAGATCCTCTCCCCGCCGCCACTCCATTCGCTCCTCAAACACCCGCCGCCCCGCCGGGCTGTCCTTCGGGATGCCCCATTCCCCCAACAACCGGTCCACCCGCAGCCAACTCGGTCGCCGCGACGGCGCGGCCAAGTACTGCGGATAACTGCTCCAGCCAAACCCCGAGAGTGGCTGCTCCGGCCGGAGCACCTTCGCCCGCGCCGGATTCAAATGCACGTAATCACACACCGTCTTGAGATAACCGTTGCCGCTGCCCTCCACGATCAGCGCCTTATACCGCCCGCTAAACAAGTGCCCAAATTCCTTGTGCCGCCGATTATAGCGGCTGGTATAGGTGCCCAGCAGCCACTTCATCCCCACCACCAGATTGGGTTGGGGCGTTTCGATCACCAGGTGGAAGTGGTTGCGCATCAGGCAATACGCATGCACCTGCCAGCCGGTCTTCTCACAGGCCTGCGTCAGCGTCTGCAACAGTCGCTCTCGGTCCTCGTCATCCTCGAAGATGGCCTCCCGCCGGTCACCTCGATTCATCACATGATAGATTGCCCCAGGATATTGAATGCGCACCTTTCGAGCCATGCGCCGAGAGTGCTGCCCTCATCCTTCAGGCGTCAACAAAACAATACAATCTCATTAACTGACCCCTTTACGTGCTGCCCAGCGGCTTTCATCGCGTGCGCCGCTTCGGCTGGTTACATCCGGGCGGACGCGCCAAGCTCAAACGCGTGCGCGCCCTGCTCAAAATCCCGCCGCTCCTTTCCGCCGCTGAGC
>Ga0182014_10002122_pt1 | contig 25480 bp, 23 predicted proteins | sample 612S2DmetaG_FD_120489 | JGI IMG/M metagenome (GOLD analysis project Ga0182014, IMG submission 120489) | Permafrost microbial communities from Stordalen Mire, Sweden - 612S2D metaG | ecosystem: Environmental > Terrestrial > Soil > Wetlands > Permafrost | place: Sweden: Stordalen | collected...
AGGAAGCGCTTGTCGACGCCGGCGCGGCGGCTGCCGCCGCCGGCGAGCAGCACACCGATCGTCACTTGCTTGTCGTCTGAGCCGGGCGCCATGGCGCACAACAGTCTACCAGCCTCACGGGCGACCGGGCGCCGGCGTTCTCTCGGCCCGCACCAGGCCGCCGCAGAAGAGGGTCAGGCCCCGCTTCGCGCTGCCGACCGGCGAGATCCCGTTCTGCTCCGTGCTGCGTTTGGGCGCAAGAACAGGGAGGGGCGGGGCGAAAGCCTGAAAGGCTTTCGCCCCGCCCCTCCTGAGCGGCATGTTCGCCCGACGTACGTGTGGCCCTGCCGGCTGACGTGCCGGCCGTTCAGGTCACGCCGCCCGTGCGGGCGCGACCTCTAGACCAGGTCGTAGGCCGCCTCGCCGAACTCGGTCTCGTCGAGACCCTTGAGCTCGACCGAGTCGGGCACGCGCACCGGGTCGAAGAGGTTGATCAGCTTGAGGATGAGATAGGTCGCAATGAAGGCATAGGCGGCCACCACGACGGCCGTCAGGACCTGCCAGCCGAAGAAGTGCCAGTGACCGGTGATCAGACCCTGACCGCCGGTCGGGTTGACCGTGAAGGTCGCAAACACGCCGAGCAGGATGATGCCCAGAGTGCCGCCGACGCCGTGGGCAGCCCAGACATCGAGGGCGTCGTCCCACTTGACCTTCCTGACGAACAGGACGGCGCAGTAGCACAGCGACCCGGCGCTCAGGCCGATGATGAACGCCGCCCAGGTGGGCACGTAGCCGGCGCACGGAGTGACGGTGGCGAGACCGGCCACGGCGCCGGTGAGGGCGCCCACCAGGCTGGGCTTGCCTTCGCGCCACCAACCCAGAGCGAGCCAGGTGCACATGGCGATCGAACCGGCGATGTCGGTGTTGACCCAGGCCTGGGCGGCGAAGCCGTTGGCGGCGTTTCCGTCGCCGCCGTTGAAGCCGAACCAGCCGAACCACAGCAGGCCGGTGCCCAGGGCGACGAAGGCCACGTTGTGGGGCAGGCTGCGCTCGCCGGGGGCGAACTTGCGCTTGCCCACCACGAACACCGAGGCCAGGGCCGCATACCCGGCGCTCATGTGGACCACAGCGCCGCCGGCCCAGTCACGCACGCCGTGCTCAGCGAGCCAACCGCCGCCCCAGATCCAATGGACGAACGGGATGTAGACGATGATGCTCCACAGCACGAGGAACCAGAGATAGCTCTTGAACTTGACGCGGTCGGCGAAGGCGCCGGTGATGAGCGCCGGGGTGATGATGGCGAACATCTCCTGGTAGACGAAGTGCGCCTGGGCGGGGATGGTCGGGGCCCAAGGTCCTGGAAGCTGGCCCACGTGGTTGAGCACCACCCAGTGAAAGTTGCCGATGATCCCGCCGACGTTGCCCGAGAACGCCAGAGAGTAGCCGAAGAACACCCAGATCGTGGTGACGACGCCCATCGAGATGAACGACTGCATCATGATCGCCAGGAAGTTCTTGCGGCGTACCAGCCCGCCGTAGAAGAACGCGAGCCCCGGCGTCATCAGCGCGACTAGTGCCGCGCAGATCAGGATGAACGCCGTATCTCCTGAGTTGACATGCCCCACCATCCACTCCTCCTTGGAGTTCGCTCAGGTGCCGAGGAGGGACTGGCGTAGGAAGGCGAACACTATGGCCAAGCCGACCCCTCTTGCCATGAGCACTTTGTGAGCGGCGGGGGATCTGACCTCGACCCCGCGACTCCCCGATGCCGTAGTCTCTAACGTTGCCGGGCGCGTCGCAAACAGCCCGGCGCGCCGGAACGGACAAGCGGCATCGTTCTGGCTGTACGAGACGCCTGACGGCCGGCCGGCCGTCGCGGCTTGCCCGGCCGGCTGCCTTGGCTCACGCGACCGGCGCAAGCACCGGGTCTGGGCTATCGGACCCGCCTTGCGGCGTCGTAGAATCTCGCTGCCGCCGCGTGCTTCTCGCGGATGGGGCGGGGCGTATCATGGGGCACGTGGGCCTATAGCTCAGCTGGTTAGAGCTGCCGACTCATAATCGGCCGGTCGCAGGTTCGAGTCCTGCTGGGCCCACCAACGTTGTCATTTCGACAACGTGTTTCCCTGCAAGACACGGCGCGCTATCCTGCCGGCGGACCGCCATCGACCTCGTCGAACCTGCGCCTTATCGGGCGTGTCTCGGGAACTCCCTCCTGGCAGTGTCCAGGAAGCTCACAGGCTCCCGACGAAGCAGCATTCTCAGGACATTGGCGTTCCCGCAGTACCCGTACTTGTCGTAGTGATCGAGCATGGCCTTCATCTCGAGACTGGCTTCCTGCCCAAGGCGGGCGGCGGCTGCGGCGGCGACGGCGGCAGGAGTCAGCGAGGTGACGGTCACGTCCCTACCCTCGGCCCTTGAGATGTCCTCTGCCATCTCGAGGGTGCTCAGCCGCTGCCGACCCGCCAGCTCATAGGTCGCATACTCGTGGCCGCTCTCAAGCAAGACCGCGGTCGCCGCTTCCGCGAGATCATCGACGTCGATTGGAGTGAACATCGTCTCGGGACTGAAGCCCACCCTGAGCTGTGTCCCGTCCTCGCCGAGGAACCTCAGAATCGATTGGGAGTAGATGCAGGGCTGGAGGACCGTCCATGCGAGGGGAGACTCTCGCAGCGCGAGCTCCACCCTTGCCTTCCTCTCATGGTGGATCATGGAAGGGGTCGCGGAGTGCATGACGGAGTGGTAGACGAGCCTCGGCAGGCCAGCGCCCTCGGCAGCCGCAATGACGTTGGCGCCGTACTGCACTTCATGCGTGTCGAATGGAGGCGGGATGTAGTAGACCGCGTCCATGCCGATGAAGGCCTCCGCCAGTCCCGGCACGTCTTCCAGGGCCACCGCCCTGGTTTCGAACGTCTTTGGGGCCGGGGGGACTCGGTCATCGCGGTGCACGAGGGTGCGTACCTTCGCGCCGCGCTCGGCGAGCGCCTGGACGAGACGCTTGCCGGTCTGGCCTGCGGCGCCGATGACGGCCACCGAGGGCATCCTGCTGTGGGAACTCAAGGAACCCCTCCTGTGTTTGCGATTGGCGAACTCATCGAGGTCCTCTGGGCGGCGGCCGTCGCCTTCACGACCCGCCAGGCGCCGGCGCGGGAGCCGGACTCTCGCCTCGACCCAGAAGGGCCACGGACGGCGTCTTGACGGCCCGCGCCGATTGTACAGTAGGCGGTCACGACGCGAGCGCCTCTTGAAGGACGTGGCTGTCGGCCGTCTGGACCAGGTGGGCGAGCTTGCCGTCGCGGACGGTCCACAGATGGACGAACCGGGCGTGGACATCGCTGCCGCTCTTCGACGTGGCGTTGCAGTGCCCGGCGACGAAGACGTGGTCCTCCGTCGTCGCCGTAGAACGCCCCGGCGCTCGCGGAGAACGAGTCCAACTGCGGTGCGACCCGCCCGAAGAAGTCCCGCCCGACGCTCTCCCAGCCATGGTGGACGCCGCCGGGCATGCCGGGCGTGACGTCCCACCCTCTTATCCAAAAAGGACCGACATGTCCGACTCAGCATACGTCGTCCTCGTCCGCCGCCTGTACGACTCCGGCATGGCCCCCGAGGTCACGGCCGAGATCATCGCTCCCGGCCTCGTCTCAGGGTAGGAGCAACGTCTTGATGGCTCGCCGCTCGTCCATGGCGCGGTAGCCCTCGGCGACCTGGCCGAGGGCAGGGTCAGGTCGAACATCTGGCCGGGGTGGACCTGCCCGCTGAGGACGAGGTCGATGAGCTCTGGCAGGTACTGGCGCACCGGCGCGGGGCCGCCGTGCAGGTGGACGTGCTCGAAGAACAGCCCAGGTGTGGCTCCTCCTGTCCAGACATCTCAAGGCCGGACATCGTGAGATAGGAGTCGACGCAACTCATCTCGCAAGTTCGAGAACTGTCTGGTTAGGTCCACCAGCGTTGTCACTATTACAACGTTCTCCCTGTAAATGAGCCACTTCTGACGTCCGGTCGCCTACCCGGTCGCTCTGCCGTCTGTACTCGTCCTTACTCCCTGGTGGAACGTGCCGATTGGGTCAATCATGAGATAGGCTGGGGCACGGCCAACGAGACGGGGATGGTGCCTGTGGGGTACGTAGAGGTCATTCTGGGGTTCGTCGCGTTCTTCGTTGTGCTCTGGCTCTTGAAGAGGGGCGTGCGGAAGGCAGTGAACACGGGGAGTGACGCACTGATGCGCGGCGTGCTGTTCAAGTCCGAGCACGAAGAGGGCATGCGCATGATCAACGAGCCCCTCGTGCTTGAGACTTCGGCATGCGCCGAGGACGTCTGGCGAGAGATCGAAGCGCACGTGAAGCCCATCGAGGGCCTTCCGGGCGTCCGTGCCGCCATCTACGTGTCATCGCGGTCCGCCAACCGGATCACGTATGCCTACGGCGGCAAACTGCTGTCCAAGGAGCTTGAGGTCGAAGTGACGCTCGCGGACCTTGGGGCAAGAACACGACTCGTGTTCAAAGTCGTTGTGTGGAAGGAACGGCAGGGCCTGATCGTGGCTCAAGAAGTCCTCAAGAATCTACGCAAGCAGGTTCGGACGGCTGTGGCCGCGTGCGATTCCGCAAGTCCGGCTGCGGATTCCGCAGCGAAGGGCGGTGGTGAGAAAGCGCGGTTCTGCACCGGCTGCGGCTCGGCAGTCCGCACCGGTTCGGCCTTCTGCACTTCGTGCGGTTCCATGGTGATCCGCTAGACGAAGGCGCGCTACCAAGAGGGATGGGCGCCGTCGCGTTGCCACGCACGAACGAAGGCTGGGGCAGCGTGGTCTGTGTGTCACGCGACAAGGGGGGTGATCGGTGGACGATGATGTGAAGAAGGTCGTGAGAATCGCGCTCGTCGTGGTCGCCGTCGGGCTCATGGTGTATCTGATAACGGAACGCAGGGTGATGGTGTATGAGAGGAATCAGGAACCGTTGTTCCTCCTTCTTCTGCTGCTTGCCATGGCCTGCTTGGTCGTCGCGAAGAAGATCAAGACGACGGCCGACACGAACCACGAGATACCCGAGCCCCTCGGCAGCAGGGATGTCCCATCAACCGAACATCGTACTGCCGCCCAAGCGCAGCCGCTCGGCGAAGCAGTTCAGCGCGATCTGGTGGCGCCAGTCACGCGGGCCCAAGGCACAGAATCTGTGATCGTGTGTCCGGCCTGTGGGTCAAGCTGCTCGATTCGGGCAGTGAACTGCGAGTCGTGCGGGCACGCGCTCTGGTAGCGCCGGTGCGATTCGAGAGGTCACTTGCGGCGTCGCGCGCCCGCCGGCTCACCTTGACCGCTCGCAAGCCGTCTGGTTGGTCCGCGTTTGCGTGAGGGGTGGTGAGACTCGAGTAGCTTGTCGCACTCGACCCGAAGGTTCGACAGCTGTCCACAGAGGTGCACCAGGCTAGGCATCGAGCAGGCGCTGCAACTCGCATCGAAAGTTCGAGAGCTGTCTGGTTAGGCCCACCACGTTGTAATTTCGACAACGTTTCCCCCTGCATATCGCAGAAGTCAGCCCCACCGGTCGCCCACCCGTTCGCTTGTCCGGATGAACAGGGACATCACGGGAGTCGCGAGCACGCGGAGACTGCGTGGAAGACTTGGCTGCTCACATTGAGGATGAGGAGTGTGGCGGCGATGGCGAAGACGCCGTCGCTGAACGTTTCCAGCCTTCCTATTTCGCTGCGCTCTGCTGGCATCGTCTCGTGCGTCCTGTGGTGGCTCCGCCCGCCGGCAGGGTCAGGCAGGCACCGCGGCCCGATCAGATGCGGGGCTGCGGCCAAACATCCGCCGGTACTCGCGGCTGAACTGGGAGGCGCTTGCATACCCGACCCGGCGGGCCGCGTCCTGGGCGTTCAGCCCTTCCGTGACCAGCAGCGCCCGGGCCTTGTGCAGGCGGATGCTCTTCAGGTACTGGAGCGGGGAGGTCGAGGTGGCGTCCCTGAAGGCGTGATGGAAGGTCGAGACTCCCATGTGCGCCTCTCGCGCGAGTGACGTCACATCGAGGTCGTCGGCGTAGTCTGCGTGGATGCGCCGGAGCACGCGGGCGATGTGGCCGTGCCGGTTGGGCTGCGAGACCAGCAGCCTGAGGACATCCCCCTCCTCGCCCGTGAGCACGCGGTAGACGATCTCCCTCACGATCTGCGGCCCGAGGATGCGGCCGGCGGAGCGCGATGCCAGCGCCTCGGCGAGACGCACGGACGCATCCATGACCTCCTCGTTCACGGCGGTAGAGCTGACGTAAGACGACGGCTCGGCGTTCGCCGCATCCCCCATCTCGAGCAGGAGCTCGCCGACGAGGATAGGGTCGACGCTGATCGCCAGCCCGAGCAGCGGCTCCTCCTCCGAGGCCGTCGTCTGACAGTCGAAGGGCATCGGCACCGAGAGGACCAGCAGGTGCTCGGGGTCGTAGACGTACTCCCGTTCGCCGAGCCACACGCGCTTGTGACCCTGGGCGATGACCACGATGCGTGGCGTGTAGACGATCGGGTGCCGGGGCGTCGAGGTGACGGCGCGCATGTACTCGACGCCGGGCAGCGACGTCGGCGAGAAGCCGTCCGCCGTGATCTGCGGCGCCAGCAGCTCGGCGAGCCGGCGGTTCGTGCGTTCGGGCACCCGGACCTGCCTTTCCTCGGGGATCGACGGCGTCCACTGTACCCGATTCCCTAGCTCTGTCCTTCTGATTATGGCGAACTCGACAGAATCGGGCAATAGAACGGCAGTCATGTGTATATGAAGCTCTGTTGTCTGCGGGTACTCTAGAACCATCCAAGCCCCGCCGGACAGCGGCGGGAGAGCGAACCCGTGAAGGAGCCCGCCGATGCGGAACGTCCTGATACTCGGCGCGAACGGCAGCATCGCCCGCGAGGCGACCAGGCTCTTCCTGGATGAGACCGACGCGCGTTTGACCCTCTTCCTGCGTGACCCCAGTCGCCTGGGGCCAGTCGAGCGTGACCGTGGCCGCGTCGTCCAGGGCGACGTCCTCGACGCCGCCGCGCTACGGGAAGCGATGGCCGGTCAGGACGTCGTCTACGCCGGCCTCGCCGGCGACCTCGAGCGCATGGCGAAGGCCATCGTGCGGGCGATGGGAGAGACCGGCGTGCGGCGCCTCGTCTTCATCAGCTCCATGGGCATCTACGACGAGGTGCCCGGCCAGCACTACTCGAGCGTGCTCGACCCGTACCGCAAGGCCGCCGGGGTCATCGAGGCCTCGGACCTCGACTACACCATCCTGCGGCCCGCCTGGTTCACCGACGCCGACGAAGTCGACTACGAGACAACCCAGAAGGGTGAGCCGTTCAGAGGCGGAGTCGTCTCCCGCAAGAGCGTCGCCGCCCTGGTCGTGAAGCTCGCCATGACCCCCGGACTCGAGGTCGGCCGCAGCCTGGGCATGAGCAAACCCGAATGAAGTCGACCACGCGGGTGGCGAGCGCCACCCTCTCGCAAGGAGTGAGAACGATGCAGAAACGCAGACTCGGACAGAACCTTGAGGTCTCGGCCCTCGGCCTCGGCTGCATGGGCATGAGCTTCGCTTACGGCCCGCCGCCGGACCGGCAACAGATGATCGCCCTGATCCGGGCCGCCGTCGAGCAGGGCGTGACGCTGTTCGACACGGCCGAGGCTTACGGCCCGTTCACCAACGAGGAGCTCGTGGGCGAGGCGCTCGAGCCCGTCCGTGAGCAGGTCGTCATCGCCACCAAGTTCGGCTTCGACTTCGAGCCCGGGGTCGACGCCGGTCAGGGCGGCATGAACAGCCGGCCGGAGCACATCAGGAAGGTCGCGGAGGCCTCGCTCAAGCGCCTGCGGACCGACCACATCGATCTCTTCTACCAGCACCGCGTCGACCCGGACGTGCCGATCGAGGAGGTCGCGGGCGCGGTCAAGGAGCTCATCGCGGAGGGCAAGGTGCGGCACTTCGGCCTCTCGGAGCCCGGCGTGCAGACCATCCGCCGGGCGCACGCGGTGCAGCCCGTGACCGCCGTCCAGAGCGAGTACTCGCTGTGGTGGCGCCGGCCGGAGCAGGAACTGCTGCCGGCGCTCGAGGAGCTGGGCATCGGCCTGGTGCCCTTCAGCCCCCTCGGCAAAGGATTCCTCACCGGCAAGATCGACGAGACCACGACCTTCGCGCCCGATGACTTCCGCCAGATCGTTCCCCGTTTCACGCCCGAGGCGCGAAAGGCCAACCAAGCCCTCGTCGATCTGCTGGCCCGCATCGCGGAGCAGAAGGACGCGACGCCGGCGCAGGTCGCGCTCGCGTGGCTGCTCGCCCAGAAGCCGTGGATCGCCCCGATTCCCGGCACGACCAAGCCGCACCGCCTCGAGGAGAACCTCGGCGCGGTGGAGCTCGTGCTCGCGCCCGACGACCTGCGCGAGATCGAGGCGGCGGCGTCCCGCATCACCGTCCAAGGCGAGCGCTACCCCGAGGAGCTCGAGCGGAGGACCGGCGTGTAGCCGAACGCCCGAAGAGCCCGGACAGCATCCACATTCGACTTCCACCCTCCCAAGGAGGCCCGACACCCATGCGTGCTGCAGTTTTCGCCGAGCCCGGCAAGATCGAAATCGTCGATAGACCAGACCCCCAGATCGTCAATCCCACCGATGCCGTCGTCCGCGTCGTCCTCGCCTGCGTCTGCGGTTCGGACATGTGGTTCTACCGCGGGCAGACTCCCTACGAGGCGGGCAGGCCCGTCGGCCACGAGTTCATCGCCGTAGTCGAGGACACCGGCGCCGAGGTCCGCGCGCTCCACAAGGGCGACGTCGTCATCGCGCCCTTCGCCTACAGCGACGGCACCTGCCCGCACTGCCGAGCCGGCATCACCACGGCGTGCCTCCACGGCGGCTTCTGGGCCTACGGCGGGATGGACGGCGGCCAGGGCGAGGCCGTGCGCGTGCCGTTCGCCGACGCCACCCTCGTACGCATCCCCGGCTCCGGACACTCCGACGAGATGATGCGCTCGCTGCTCTCGCTCTCCGACGTGATGGGCACGGGGCACCACGCAGCCGTCAGCGCCGGCGTGAAGGCGGGCGCTACGGTCGCCGTCGTCGGCGATGGCGCGGTCGGCCTCTCCGGCGTGCTCGCGGCCGCACGTATCGGCGCGGACCGCGTCATCGCCCTCAGCCGCCACGAGGACCGCCAGCGGCTGGCGCGGGACTTCGGCGCGACCGACATCGTGGCGGAGAGGGGCGAGGAGGCGACGGCTGCGGTCATGGACCTCACCGCCGGGGTCGGGGCGGACGCCGTGCTCGAGTGCGTGGGTACGGACCAGTCGATGCAGACCGCGTTCGCCATCGCCAGGCCGGGAGCGATGGTCGGCTACGTCGGCGTGCCGCACGGCGTCGAGGTGCCGCTCCAGAGCATGTTCTTCCGCAACGTCGGCATGCACGGCGGCTCGGCGCCGGTGCGGACCTACATCCCCGAGCTCATGGAAGACGTGCTGGCCGGCCGCATCGATCCCGGCCGCGTCTTCGACTTCGAGACCGACCTCGACGGCATCCAGGAGGCCTACGCCGCCATGGACGAACGCCGGGCGATCAAGTCGCTGGTGCGGGTGGGGACTCTCTGATGTCCATCAGCGAGCGCGCGCAGAAGGTCCACGACGAGCTCTTCCCGGACCACGTCTCGACCCTGAAGGAGACCGACCCGGAACTCATCGAGACCTTCGACAACTTCGCATTCGACGAGGTGCTTGAGCACGGGAGCCTCGATGCGAGGACGCGCCTGATGGCGCAGCTCGCCGCGCTGATCGCCTGCCAGGCTCACTCCGAGTACCGGGTCATGGTCGGCGCGGCGCTCACCATCGGCGTCACGCCCGTCGAGGTCAAGGAGATCGTCTACCAGGCTGTGCCCTACGTGGGCATGGGCAGGGCCTTCGAATTCATCCACGCGACGAACGAGGTCATGACGGAGCGAGGGATCCGGCTACCGCTCGAAGGGCAGTCCACGACCACACCCGAGACCCGCATGGACAAGGGGCTCGAGGTCGAGAAGGAGATCGTCGGCGCGGAGGTCGTGGAGGAGCTCTACGCCTCCGCGCCCGATGACGAGGGGCACTTCCAGAGGCTACTCTCGGCGAACTGCTTCGGGGACTACTACACTCGCGGCGGCATCGACGTCCGCACGAGGGAGCTGCTCACCTTCGCCATGCTCGTTTCACTGGGCGGCTGCGAGCCGCAGGCAAGGGGGCATGTGGCCGCCAACCTCAACGTCGGCAACGACCGCACGGTGCTTCTGGCCGTGGTCACGCAGCTGCTGCCGTTCATCGGCTACCCCCGGACTCTGAACGCGCTGCGGGTCATCGACGACGTCACCCTGAGGGCGACGGAGTAGTTGCGCCCGGGGCAGGCAGTCGAGATTGAAGTCGCAGGAACGCGTGCGCGTGGTAACGTGAGGTCGTCTCATGGAACGACACATCACGATGTCATTTGCTCACCAGCCGCTGAACTTCAAGACGCAAGATCGAGAGCTGTCTAGTTGGGTCCACCACGTCGTCATTTCGATAACGTTTCTCGCTGCAAATCGCAGAAGTCAGCCCCACCGGTCGCCTACCCGGTCGCTCCCGACCTCGCTACCCGCGTCGGGGGAGATTCCGATCGCCGACGCGCTGTTCGACTGACGACTGTCGCGTCAGCCCGGCAGCGTGTGAGGCCGGCGTCGAGACTGTCAGGACGCGTGACCTGCGGTTGCGGTGACCGGAGGTTGTGCTGACGGGAAGTGTAGTCTGCTGGTGCCCTGCCGGGCCACTGCCGAGCATCCGCTTGGCCTTCCACGGCCCGACGTGCGGACCGGGCGGGGCTATGATGACGAAGCCGTCCGTCCTCAGCGACCGGACCGTCATCCCAGACCCCTCAGCACAGGAGCGTGACCGGTGGACTTCAGCGACTTCGATGCCCTGAGCTTCGACTGCTACGGGACGCTCATCGACTGGGAGGCCGGCATCGCCGCCGTCTTGCAGGGGTGGGCCGCAGCCCACGGCCTGGCCCTGACCAACGAGGAGTTGCTCGCGGCCTACGCGGCGCACGAAGCTGAAGCGGAGCGCGACCATCCGACCGAGCTGTACCCGCAGATCCTCGCCCGCTCCATGCGCTCCCTCGGGGAGACGCTCGGCGTCCCTGTCGCTGACGCCGAGGCCGACGCTCTCGCGGTCTCGGTCCCCGACTGGCCCGCCTTCCCTGACTCGAGCGAGGCGCTGCAGCGGCTCTCGCGACGCTACAAGCTGATCGTCCTGTCGAACGTCGACCGCCGCTCCTTCGCCGGCTCCAACGAGCGCCTCGGCGTGAGCTTCGCGAGCATCGTCACCGCCGAGGACGTCGGCTCCTACAAGCCGTCGCCGCGCAACTTCGCGGCGCTTGCTGCGGAGGCGGCTCGCCTGGGCATCGGTGAGGGCAGGCTTCTGCACGTCGCGCAGAGCCTGTTTCACGACCACGTACCGGCCAAGGCAGCCGGTCTGCCGACGGTATGGATCGATCGCCGTCATGCGAGGCCGGGCTGGGGCGCGACTCCCGAACCGCCGGCGCCGGTCACGCCGGACTGGACGTTCACCTCGATGGCCGGCTTCGCCGACGCAGTCGATGCTGCCCACTCGAGCCGACTCCACGACGTCGCCCTGGTCATAGCCCTGCGTCCGACCCGGGGACCATGCTGCCCGGCGGAATGAGAGGACTTCAGCGAGTCTGGCCGCGTCGACCTGCCAGCGAGACGCCGTTGTCGCGTGCCGCTGAACATCCTCGAGGACCTTCTCCTCGGCCCGTTCCAGCGCGGCCCGCGTCACCTCGTCGAGGCCGGCGACCGCCTTCGCCCGAGCGGCGGTGGTGAGGCGCACGTAGTGCCGCGGCGTGGTCGCCGGGTCGGAGTGGGCTGCGCCAGCCCCAGTTCGCGCTGAAGCGGTAGGCGAACGCCGGGAAGGTCGGCTGCACATGACTGGCAATCCCCCATCGGTGGCGGGGGTCCGCCTTCTCTGCCAAGCGATCCGCGTCCACCAGACGTTGGACTTCGAGGCGCAAGTTCGAGAGCTGTCTAGTTAGGTCCACCAAGCACTAGCATTTTGGCAGGCACTTGCGGCCACAGTCTTCGAGCCTGTCACCCCTCGTGGGCGGCGGGCTCTCTTTGTGAGTTCGAGCTGTCTGGGAAGGCACCCAATCGAGACTCGAGCTCACCAACGGACGCGCTCTTGTCTACCTGAGGTGCGGTCTTTGGCGGTCGCCCTCTTCGTGGCAACTCGCCGACGTCCGTCGGCAGCCGGCCCGCCTTGAAGAGCGCGCTGCGCAAGAGGAGTTCGATGTGCGCGTTGGTGCTGCGCAGCTCATCGGACGCCCAGCGAGCCAGGGCATCGTGGACTGCCGGGTCAAGACGGACGAGCAGACTCTTTCTCTCAGGCATTGGCTATAGCCCCACGGGAGGCCAGGGCTGACTCCATCAGATCGGCAACCTCGACTTGTTTGTCTGCAAGACGCAGCTGTAATAAACTGATATCAGATTATAACGGTGAGCAGGTGCCGAGTCGAGGTGCCTCGAGGAAGAGCCAGTGGACCGACGAGCAGCGACGAAGGAATCACGAACAGCGACCCATGCACAGGCCGGTGGCGACGCCGGTCAGGCTCTCGTTGTCGAGCGCCTTCGTAAGACGTACCCGGGGACTGTCGCGGTCGATGACGTCTCGTTCACGGTCGAAGAGGGCGAGATCTTCGGCATCCTCGGTCCTAACGGTGCGGGCAAGACCACGACGGTCGAGTGCGTCATTGGACTGCGGACGCCCGACTCCGGCACCATCTGCGTCATGGGTTTTGATCCTGGCGTCGACCGCGATCAGGTGCATGCGATCGTGGGTGCGCAACTGCAGACGAGCGCACTCCAGCCCAGGCTGAGGGTTGCCGAGATCCTCGACCTCTACCGCTCTTTCTACCGAGATCCGGCCGATCCGGGCGAGCTGCTCGATGCGCTCGGGCTTCGTGAGAAGCGCAGCGCCTATTACAAGTCGCTCTCCGGCGGCCAGAAGCAGCGGGTCTCACTGGCCCTGGCGTTGGTCGGACGACCCAAGATCGCGATCCTTGACGAGATGACGACAGGCCTCGATCCGCAGGCGCGGCGCGACACTTGGGAGTTGATCGAGGGCGTGCGCGATCGGGGCGTCACGGTCGTCCTGGTGACCCACTACATGGACGAGGCCGAGAGGCTCTGCGACCGCGTGGCGCTGGTTGACGAAGGACGTATCGTTGCCTTGGACACCCCGACGGCACTGGCCGAACAGGCTGGCGGCGGCAAGCGGGTGCGCTTTGTGCCATCGCACCCTTTTGACGATCGTCTGCTGACTGAGCTTCCCGAGGTGACCGGTCTCAAGCGGTCGGGTCACCACGTGCTCGTGAACGGTAAGGACGATCTGGTCAACACCGTGATCCTCACACTAGCGGGCGCCGGAGTTACGGCCAATGAAGTCGAGGTACAGTCGGCGACGCTGGAGGACGCCTTCGTCAAGCTCACTGGTCGGCATCTCCACGAAGACGAGGAAGGGGCTCCGAGGTGAGTACTGCCGAAGACGTGCTTGTCTCCAGGCCGCCGCGGGCCGCGTTCGGCAAGCTTCTTGCCTGCGACGCCCGGCTGACGTGGAGGGAGCCGATCGGGCTGGTGCTCGGCCTGGCCATTCCGGTGGTGCTGCTCGTGGTCTTCGGCACCATATCGATGGCTCAACACAAAGCCGAACCGCAGCTCGGAGGTCTCACCGTCATCGCGGTCTACATCCCGATCCTGATCGCGTTCTCCCTTGGGATGCTCGCACTCTTTAGCCTCCCGCGTGCCTTGGTCACCTACCGCGAGTTGGGCATCCTGCGGCGCCTCTCGACGACGCCGCTGCCGCCGAGCTGGGTGCTCGCCGCGCAGGTGGTCATCAACTTCGTGCTCGCCGTGTGGGCGCTGATCATCCTGGTTGTGGGGGGCGCCGCTGCCTTCGGAGTCGCCGCCCCCAAGAACCCGGCAGGATTCGCTCTGGCCTTTCTGCTAGCGGTCGCCGCGCTGTTTGCCATGGGCCTGTGGATTGCGGCAGTGGCCCGCAGCGCAACTGCTGCGAATGCAATGGCAGGTGTGTTGTTCTTCCCGCTGGTCTTCTTCGCCGGTCTGTGGTACCCGCAGCAGTTCATGCCGGCGGCTTTGCGCGACGTCGGTCAACTGACGCCGCTCGGCGCGTCGGTGCAGGCGCTGCAGAACGCAACCCAAGGCCACTTCCCCCCGGCTGAGCCGCTGCTGGTCATGGCCGCCTACGCTGTCGTCTTCGCCGTGCTCGCCTGGAGGTCATTTCGGTGGGAGTGATGGCGGGGTCCGGGCGCGATCGCGGTCAGAGGGACGACAGCCAAGTCCTCGGCTCGACTCATGCTACAATGTTAGTTACCTAGTAGGAGCTGGACTTCAAGTCGCAAGTTCGAGAGCTGTCCGGCTGGATCCACCACCGTTGTCAGAATGACAACGTTCCCCCTGCATCAGATGGGCTTGTGATGTCCGCTCGCCTACCCGATCGCTCGCCGTCCTTGTGCGCCCGACCTGGCGTCGGGATTCGCGCTCGAGGGCTCCAACGGCAAGCCGCCGCCATGGCGCAAAGTCGATGACCCTGCGCTTCGAGGCTGCTGAGCGCCGCGGGAGCAGAGCTTCATTTCAGCGCGGCTCGAGAAGCTCGCCGGCGCGAGGATGCGCGAACGACTCAGTCGTCGTTTGGCCCGACGCCAAGTCGCTTGAGTCGCTCAAGGTTGTCTTTCATGGCTTTGAGCACTTCGGGGGAGTGCCCCTGCCAATCCGTGCACTCCCCCGTGACCCGCAGCGGCTCCCGAGAGCGGTATGACTTCGTCGGATTACCCGGGAATTTCTTGTCGGTCAGATTGGGGTCGTCCGTGATCGGGCCGGTCGGTTCCACCGTGTAGATCCTGCCGGGTCCTTCGCCGAGGGCCAGCTCTGCCCCCCAGACGGCTGCATTCAGGGTGCCGGTCAGGTAGACATAGGTCGTTCTCCTGTCTTGCTTACCGAAATTGGGGGGATGGCCGGGCTCTATCAGGTCTCCCGGCATCAGGTCGGCCTTCGTACCGTGGTAGAGCCGCTGCGAACTCAGGTCGTCGGTGGCTGCCACCGGCTCGCTCCTCTCATGCTGCGCGGCTGCGCCGCCGCGACCGGACTGTCGCCGTGCCGTGAGTCGGCAGGCCGGACACGGGGCTACCTTTCGAGCTGGAACGGGTATGCGGGAGAAGTCATCGCCCTGGCCCACAGCGACCAGTTTGCACGAAACAAAGAGGGACGGCCATGAATCCCAGTGAAGAAATCGACAATTTGATCGCCCAGAACCAGGACTGGCGCGGCGCCACGCTGGCGAAGCTCCGCAAGACCATCCTCGAGGTCGATCCCGAGATCATCGAGGAGTGGAAATGGATGGGGTCGCCAGTCTGGGAACTCAACGGGATCATCTGTGTTGGAAACATCTTCAAGAAGCGGGTGAAGCTCGTCTTCAATGACGGTGCGGCGCTCAGTGATCCCGACAGACTCTTCAATGCCGGACTGACGGGCAATAAGTGGCGGGCTATCGATGTCTCTGAAGGCGATCACATAGAAGAAGGTGCCCTGAAGGCGCTCGTTCGTGCCGCCATAAGCTTTAACCAGGCAAAAGGCCATAAGTAGGGCTCTCGATGGGCGAGGTCGGGGGGGATCTACCGTGAACGGCGGCGGGCGCACCAGCGCTCGGCATCTGAGCCTGGGTGCGTTGCCCGGGTACTCGCAGGCAAAAGGGAGACTACTTCACCGTGAGGGTGTTCGACCCCAGCCGAGTCTGCGGGTTGCCGGCCTCGTCTTGGGCGTACACCGAGAAGCGGTACGAACCGCGCGGCAGGCGGCAGACGAAGCGCGCCTCGAGCTGAGTCCCCGTTGCGCACCGGCCGATCGGCAGCGTCGCGACCGTGCGCCCTGCTTGCGTGCGGACCCGAATGTTCACCGTGGCCGTGGCGCTCTGCGTGTCGGTCACGCGGTAGAACAGGAGCGCGACCGCGCCCCGGCCGGCACTCGCGGGCGACGAGGCGAAGGTGCGCGGCCCGGTGACGTCGGCCACGGTGGCCGTCCAGGTCGCGCCGCCGTTGGTGGTGTGCAGCATCGCCTCACCGTCGCCGACGATCCAGCCGTGCGCGGCGTCGGTGAACCAGACCGCTGTCAAGTCTTCGCCGGTCGGCACGGCGACGCTCGTCCAGTGCCGGCCGCCGTCGCTTGTGTGCAACACGGTGCCGCGCTCGCCCACGACCCAGCCCGTCGACGGATCGACGAACGACTCCCCTGACAGCCAGGGGACTGCCGGCCCGACGTACTGCGTCTGCCAGGTTGCGCCGCCGTCGGCCGTGTGCAGAATGACGCCGGCGCCGGCCACCGGGCTGCCGCCGACGGCCCACGCCTGGGTGTCGCTCAGGGCGCGGATCTTGTAGATCACCGAACCGGCGACGGTGGCCTGCGTGGTCCAGGTCGCGCCGCCGTCGGAGGTGTGTCTGATGAAACCGGTCGACGTGGCGCCGTCGCCACCGGTGATCCAGCCGTTCGTGGCGTCGGCGAAGTCGACCGACCACAGATCGGCGTCGGCGACGCCGCGCGCGCCGGTCCAGGCGCGGCCGCCGTCGGTGGTGCGCAGGAGCGTGCCACGGCTGCCGACCAGCCAGCCGTGGAAGGCGTCGACGAAGTCGACTCCTTCCAGATACTGGACGGTGCCGCTGTCCTGCCAGTTCCAGTGGCCGCCGCCATCGGTCGTCTTGACGATGGCGCTCTCCGAGTCGCCTTCGCTGCCGACCGCCCACACCCGCCGGGTATCGAGCAGCGCGAGCGAGCTCGTCATGTACGTATCCCACGAGGCCGGGCTCCTGGTCGTCCAGTGGCGGCCGCCATCGACGGTGCGCAGGATGACCGCCTGGCTGGTGAGGTTGTCGTAGCCGGTGGCCCAGCCGTGGTCGGCATCGGCGAAGGCGATGTCGGTCAGTCCGTAGGCGGCCCGCCGGAGGTCGGGGTTGGGAGCCTGGGACGGACCGGGCAGATGCCCGGCGTTGTAGGCCTTGAGAAACTCATACCAGCCGGTCTGGCGGGCGAAGTCGATCTGGCGATCGTAGGTCTGGTGGTCGCCGCGCCAGTCGCTGCCGGTGGCCCACCAGATGGTCAAGCCTTTGAAGCTGCTTGCGTAGGAGCCGCTCCACAGCGCCACCACGGCGGCGGAGACGTCGCCGGCGACCGTGGCCGACAGCCGCTTGAGTGTCGGGTCGGTGATCGCCGGGTCGGCCGCCACATGTCCGGCGACGTCGGCGAGGTCGACGTACCATTCGTCCCAGGCGTAGATGCTGTGGTGGAGATCGGCGGCGTACCGCGGTCTGTACCGTGGCAGATCGGCGCGCAGCCGGGCGACCCAGGCGGTGATGTCGGTCTGGGCCTGCATGACGCGGCCGACGTCGAGCGCCGACAGGCTCACCCAGTCGAAGCAGCGCAAGGGACGGTAGTACATCTGCCAGGCGCTCACCATGTCGCCGGCGACCTGCCGGGGCGTGCGGCTCGGGTCGGTGAGGAGCGGGCGCAGGGCGCCGCCGTAGGGGATGCCGTCCTGGTCGATCGTCTCCTCGGAGCCGACCACGTAGCGCACGAGGCCCGTGTCGCCGATCTCGTGGACGGCCTCGATGTTGGCCATGTTGCAGGCGTCGAAGCAGAGGAGGTCGATGGGCGTGGCGGCGCGGCGGATGGCGCTGCGCAGCTCCGGCATGGTGATGTCGTCGTTCGAGGTGGCGTCGTAGGAGACGTAGCGCCAGCCGTAGCCGTGATCGCAGATATCGACGGCGAGGTGATCGGCCGGATAGCGCCTGGTGACCTGCTCGAGGAACCACGCGAACGTGGCGCCCGCGCCGAAGTCCTTGTCGGGCCAGCTCGCCACCGCCGTCACCCGGCGGCCCGAGAACCGCAGCAGCTGGACGCCCTTTCCGGCGCTGCGCCAGTCGACCATGACGACCACGTTCACGGCGGCGTTGGCGGGCAGCGCCCGCAGGGCGCGCAGGGTGAACTGCTGCCAGGTGTACTCGAGGTCGTTGTCTTCGTTGGCATAGACGGCAAACGTCCAGGCGGCACGCTTCGGCGCGCCGGCCGCCGGGGTCGGGCGGGGGGCCGGCGTCGAAACGTGGCGTGGGGCCGGCGTCGAGACCCGGGTCGCGGCTTTGGGGGACGCCCCTGTCGATGCCGCCGCGGATTTGGGGAGCGCCGACGTTGCCGCCGCGCCCGGTGCGGCCCAGAGCAGCAGGCAGAGTGCTGTCGCGGCGAGGACGGTGCGTCGCTTCATGAGATCCCCCTCATTGTCGCCCCTGACATCCGTACGATACCAGACGTTTCGGCGGACCGGTCGACCGGCTCCGCCGAGCGGCCGACCTTGTTGCGTGGCGCGGCGTCGCGTACGCTGCCCGCGAGGGTCGCGGAGAATGGATCGAGACACTACAGAGATGATCGGGCGCCTGACCGAGGAGTACGGCTCCTGGTTTCTGCGCGACGATCGATTGGCGCAAGGCCGCCTGAGCGGCGAGCTCTATCCCTTCGAGCATCTCTTCTCGCCCATCCAGATCAACGGCGTCACGCTCAAGAATCGCGTCGTCATGGCGCCCATGGGCAACATCTCGGTCGCCGACGAAACGGGCCGGCCCAGCGACCGCATGGTGCGCTACTTCGCCGAACGGGCCCGGGGCGGCGCCGGCCTGCTGACGTCGGGCCTGATCCCCGTGGGTCAGAAGGTCGACCCCACGGTCACCGAGCGGGGCGGCTTGTCGTACTTTCCACGACTCGACCGCTCGCGTACGGTCTTTTCCGGCTGGCGCGACATCGCCGCCGCCTGCCACTCGTTCGGCGCCCGGTTCTTCGTACAGCTCACGGCCGGGCTGGGTCGTGTCGGTTCGCCCGAATGCCTGCTCACCAAGCACCGCCTGCCCGTGTCGGCGTCGTGGAACCCGAACTTCTACACTCCGGCCCTCCCGTGCCGCCCGCTGTCGGGCCACGAGTGCCGCACGATCATCAAGGCCGCGGGTCAGGCCGCCGCCGACGCCAAGGCCATGCAGATCGACGGTGTCTACCTGCACGGCCACGAAGGCTACCTGCTCGACCAGCTCACCAGCCCGGCCTTCAACCGGCGCCGGTTCGGCCGCTACGCCGACTGGCAGCGGTTCGGTGTGGAGCTCGTCGCCGAGATCCGCCGGCGCACCGGCGACCACTACCCGATCATGTACCGACTCGATCTCACGACCGCCCTCGATGAGACCTACGGCGAGCGCCTGAGGACGGTCGCCGGACTGCGGCGCTTCGCCCGGGAGCGCACGGTCGAGATGACACTCGGATTCATGGCGAACCTGGTCAAGGCGGGAGTCGACGCCTTCGACGTCGATCTTGGCTGCTACGACAACTGGTGGCTGCCCCACCCGCCGACCTTCATGCCGCCCGGCTGTTTTCTCGACGTGGCGCGCGTCGCCCGCGAGTACCTGCGGGCCCACGGCGTCACGACCAACGCCGGCCTCGAGGTGCCGGTCGCCGCCGTCGGCAAGCTGGGCAACCCCGACCTGTGCGAGCAGGCGCTGCGCGACGAGGCCTGCGACCTGGTCATGCTCGGCCGCCCGTTGCTCACCGACCCGCAGTGGCCGCTCAAGGCCTACGCCGGCCGCATCGACGAGATCGTGCCCTGCATCGGCGATCAGGAAGGCTGCGTCCAGGAGTTCGTCGAGGGCGGCCATCCGCAGTGTGCCGTGAACCCGCGCACCGGGTTCGAAGACGTCTTTGCCCCCGAACTGCCGGCCGTCGCGCAGCCCCGGCGGATCGCCGTGGTGGGGGCCGGCCCGACCGGTATCGCCTGTGCCTGCGCCGCCGCGCGTCGCGGCCATCGGGTCACGGTGTTCGAACGGGAGGACCGACCCGGCGGCATGCTGGTACCCGGCTCGGTGCCGCGCGCCAAGCTCGACGTCGCCAACTACCTGCGCTACCTCGAAGGCTCGCTGGAGCGCGCCGCGCGGCAGTACGACATGGAGATTCGACTGGGAGCTGCGGCAGCGGCCGGGCAGCTCGAAGCAGAGGCCTTCGACACGGTCGTGACGTGCACCGGCGGCGAGCTGCGGCGTCCCCCCATCGAGGGCATCGACGGCCCCCATGTGGTGTCGGCCATCGACCTGTTGCGCCGGCCCGTTCTCGCCGCCGGCGCCCGGCGGGTCGTGGTGGTCGGCGGCGGCGCCGTGGGCTGCGAGGTCGCCTTCTGGCTGGCCGCAGAGCACGACAAGCAGGTGACGATCGTCGAGATGCTGCCCCAGTTCATGGTGGGCAACTGCACGGCCAATCGCGGCTACCTTCTGCACTACCTCGAAGCGCGCGGCGTACGGCTGCTCAACTGCACCCGCCTGCGGTCGATCGACGATAGGGCAGTGGTGGTCGTGCGCAACGTCTCGCCCACGGTGCCCGACCCCTACGTCACCTGGGCGCCGCTGCTGCCGGCCAACGTCCGCAGCCCTCTGGCCGGCGCGATCCGCGTGCACGACATCGCCGAGACGATCGCCGCCGACGTAGTGGTCCTGGCCACCGGTCTGGCGCCGGCGGCGGGTCTTCACGACGAGTGCGTTCGGCGTCACGTCGCCCCCGAGGTGTACAACATCGGCGACTCGTTCTCGGTCGGCCGCGTGTTCGACGCCGTGAAGGCGGGGTTCGCTCTCGGCCGCACGCTGTAGACGCGCTGCCAGAGCTTGTCGATCAGGCCGGGGAAGAGCTCGATGCGGGCGTACTCGAACGATCCGGTGTCATGCGGCGCGTTCGAGGCCCCGTCGCGCCTGAGCCATGAGGGCGCCGCGGTCGACCTCGATCAGGGTCAGAGCCCGCGCCAGGGTGCCGCCCTCGGCGCTCAGGATGCCGATCAGCAGGTGGAGCGAGTCGAGCCCTCTGGTGCGCTGCCCTGTTCGAGCTTTGATGGCCCGCTGAAAGGCGAGTCTGGCGGACTGGGCAAAGGGCAGTCCGCCCAGAAAGGACAGTCGCGTATCGGGCAGCGAGAAGCCGTGCAACGAGATACCGACCGTTCCCAGACTGTGCGCGAACTCCAGATCGAGAGCTTCGCGGATCGCCTCGGGGCTGAGTCCTTCCGCGTTCAGCAGGCGCCCGGCCGACAGCTGCGGCCGCAAGGCCAGGGCGAGCAGCAGGTGCTCGGCTTCGATGCGCGCGCTTCCCAGAGTGCGCGCCTCGGTGCGCGCCAGGGCGACGATCTCGCGCACGTCCAGTGTCGAGGGCTTACCCACTTCGCCTCCTTGTCTCGACGCCGGCGGCGGCTACCCGGCTGGCGTATTTCTTGTGGACCGCCTGGCGGGTGACGTCGAGCGCCTCGGCGACCTCGCTCCAGCTCCAGCCCGCACGCAGGGCCTGCTCGACCTGGGCGGCCTCGAGCAGGTCGGCGAGGCGGCGCAGGGCGACGGCGGCGGCGAGGCCGTCGGCAGGGTTGTGCGGGTCTGGCATGTCCATGGACGACATGAAGCAACCTTAGTTGACAACATCTGAAGTGTCAACTCAGGTTGCTTAACGGCGCCGGCCGTGCGGCTGCGGCGCGCCCGGCGGCTGCCGGGCGGTCAGACGCGGCTGCGCCCGGTCGCCGGCCGGACGACCGGCCGGAAGGCCGGGACGGTGAGCCAGGCGCCGGCGAAGAAGCAGACGGCGCCGACGAAGGTGCCGCCGTTGGCCCAGGCGAGGCTGACGGCCGTGTCCGTCCGGGGCAGCACGAACGCCGCGAGGGCCGACGCCATGAAAGCGATCGAGCCCGCCATGTTGAGCCAGGCAATGCGCCAGCCTGCCGCCCGCGGCCGCCACGACAGGAACCGCCCCAGCGCCACGATGGCATACGTGCTCGACACCAGAAACAGGATCGAGCCGTAGAAGTCGGGCCGCCACACGACCCTGTCGTAGCGCGTGGCCGACAGGCCCTGTGCCATGGCCAGGAAGGTGGTCGCGTTGAAGAACAGCGTGCCGGGAAACTGCGTGGCCGCCGCCAGCCAGGCCTTGTCGTGGGGCAGGAAGGCATACCAACGCACGGCTTGCCGGCGGTCGTCGCGGGCCGTGCCGGTCGCCGCCATGGCCGGGCTCTGGCTCTGCACCAGCTGCCCGAACGACGCCACGGTAAAGAAGATCGAGGCGGCGAAGAACGTCACCGCGTCGGCCACGGCGCCGACCGCCGTCGCGTACGCCGGCACGGCGCCGAGGGCAAAACCGGTCGCGCCGATCATGAACAGCGCGGCGATGGCCGTGTTCAGCCGCCGCGGCCTCATCGACATGCCGGCGGCCCTCCCGCGGGTCCGGGGTCGCGCGGAGCGTATCCGCCGAGGGCGGTCAGGGCGCCAGCGCCTTGGCGAAGTTCGCCAGACTCATGTCGCGATGCACTCTGATGCGGGCCAGCGTGAACAGGTCTCTCGATGCGGCGAGGCCCTCGTTCGTCGTGGTCGCCCCCGTGAAACCGGCGGCCTTCACGACGGCGATCACGGCGGCGTCGTATCTGCCGGCCGGATAGCAGAAGAACGAGACCGGCTGGCCGGTCAGCGCCCGCAGCACGGCGCGCGACACGACGATCTCGCGGTGCCGGCCGGCGGCGTCGAGCGTTGTGAGGTCGTGGTGGGTGAGGGTGTGGTCGTCGATCTCCCAGCCGGCGCGCACGAGCCCATGCACGAGCGGCGTCGGCAGGTCGCCGTGAGGACGCACCGCGTTCAGGCAGAGATCGAGCACCCCGGGCCAGCCGATACGCTGCAGAATGGGAGCGGCCACTCGCCAGTCGCTGCGATAGCCGTCGTCGAAGGTGAGTGCGACCGGCCTGGCCGGCAGTTCGCCGGCGCCACGCCAGAACGCAGCGAGCTGCGTGAGCGTCACGGCGGTGAAGCCGTGAGCCTCCAGATAGCGCATCTGGGCCGCAAAGTCGGCGGTCGAAACGAACAGGTCGGGGTAGGGCACGCCGCTGCGCGGTGTGCCGATCAAGTGGTACATGAGGATCGGCACCAGCTTGCGGCGGGGCCCGGCGACCAGCCGGGGAGCCGCGGCGGCGACGAAGCGCCCGACTCGGGGCGGCAGGGGGATGAGCGCCATCTGCGGCGAGGGGCGGGCCGACGGTGTGGCCACCGGCGACGCGCCGAGCGACGGCGAGGCGCTCGCCGTGGGACTGGTCGCGGCGCCGGGGGCGGCTGCGCCGCCCCCGGCGCCGCGATCGAGGACCGCCCACGCGCCGGCGCCGGCCACGGCCAGCGCCGCCACGGCCGCCGCCGCTATCAGCCATCTCCTCACACCGGTCTCCCTTGCGCCTGGGCTGCGCGCCGCCCGCTTGCGGTGGGCCGCCGCGTCGTGACCGATCGATTGTAGCCCACGACGCCTGACTAAAGGGTCGAGGCGCAGGCCGGCCGCGCCGGGCGGAGTCGCCGGCCCGTCACGGCCGCGCCCGGCGCGCCCCGTTCTCGCGGTGGTAGACTCCCGCCATGCAACTCACCGCAGTCCTTGCCGCCGTCGATCTGATCGCCCCCTTCGAGCTTGCTGAACCCTGGGATAGCGTGGGCCTGCAGGTCGGCGATCGTGAGGCCGACGTGCGGTCGCTGCTGGTCGCCCTCGACCCCACCGTCGCGGCCCTCGACGAGGCGGCGCGCCGCGACTGCCAGGCGCTGCTCGTCCATCACCCGCTCGTGCGCGACCCGCTCGCCGCGGTCACGGCCGATTCCTTTGCGGGCGGCCTCGTCCTGCGCGCCGCCAGCAAGGGCGTCGCCGTCATCGCCGCGCATACCAACGTCGACAAGGCGCACGGCGGCCTCGCCGACATCATCTGTGGGGCCCTCAACCTCGAGGGTGTCACGCCGCTCGCGCCGGCCCGCATGGACTGGTTCAAGCTGGTCGGGTTCGTACCCGAAAACGACCTCGACGAGGTGCGCGCGGCGGTCTTCGCCGCCGGCGCCGGCGCAATTGGCGAGTACGTCCACTGTTCGTTTGCCATTCCGGGCGTGGGCACGTTCCAGCCTGGCGAGCGCGCCCACCCGAGCATCGGCGATGTGGGCGTCGAGCAGCGCACCGGTGAGCTGCGCATCGAGGTGGTGTTCCCGCGGGCGCTGCGCCGCCGGGTGACCGACGCGTACCTCGCGGCCCACTCTTACGAAGAACCGGCCTTCGACGTCTATCCTGTCGAGGACGAGGTGCGGACCGTGGGCCTGGGGCGTATCGGCTATCTGGGCGCCCCGTGGACACTCGAAGAGCTCGCCGCCGAGGCCGCCGGACTGTTCGGCATGACGGCCATCCGCTTTACCGGCGACGGGTCGCGCGTGATCGAGAAGGTCGGAGTGCTGCCCGGCTCGGGCGCCGCGCTGATCGACGCCGCCGCCGCGGCGGGCGTGGGGGCTCTTTTGACCGGCGATATCAAGTACCACGACGCCGACCGGGCCGACCGCCTGGGGCTCGCGCTCGTCGATGTGCCGCACGAGGTCGCCGAGGGCTACGCTCTGCGGCACTGGTCGGCACAGCTCGCCGAGGCGCTGCGCCGCGACAAGGTGACCGTGACGTTCCTGGAGCAGCCCCGCCGCCTCTGGCGCCGGCTCGCGCTGAGCGGCGAGATCGAGGAGACCATGAGCGACCTGGCTCACCTGCACCACCACGCCGACGACCACATGCTGCTCTACGTCGACGGCGGCTCGCGGGGCAACCCGGGTCCGTCGGCGATCGGCGGCCGGCTCGTAAGCGCCGCCGGCGAGCTGCAAGAGGAGTTCTCCGACACGATCGGCATTGCCACCAACAACGTGGCCGAATACCAGGCGTTGATCGCCGGCCTCGAGCTGGCCCTCGACCGCCGGATCCGCAAGTTGACGGTGCACTCCGACAGCGAGCTCGTGTGCCGGCAGCTCACCGGGCGCTACAAGGTCAAGGACGCCAACATGCGCGGCTATCACGCGCAGGCGACCGCCCTCCTGGAACAGTTCCAGGAGGTCGAGATCAAGTGCATCCGCCGCGAAGAGAACGCACGGGCCGACCGCCTCGTCAACGAGGCCCTCGACGCCGCCGTCAGGTAGCCGCCGCCGTCGCCGTCGTCCGGTAGCCGCCGCTGGCCGCCGGCCTTGCCGTAGTCCGGTCTGTGCCGATCCGCAACGGCGCCGCGTGCGGCTGGGGCCGATTTGCGAGCGCCTGCCGCCGTCGTGTACACTACCCGTCTGCGCGGGTGTAGCTCAGTTGGCTAGAGCGTCTGCTTGCCATGCAGAAGGTCGAGGGTTCGAGTCCCTTCACCCGCTCCAGAACTCTTCACCTGAGGCAGAGGCCATGAGCCGGACGGCTCGGTCGCTTCTGCCTTTCGTGTCGCGGGGGTGCGGCTCGTCGGCTCCGCCGGCTCGCCGCCGCCCGTCGCGCCGGGGCGGCGTAGCCAAGTGGTAAGGCAGAGGTCTGCAAAACCTTAATCACCGGTTCGACTCCGGTCGCCGCCTCCAAGAAAACTCCTGCTAATCGGCATATTCTCTGTTCGCCGATTC
>Ga0182014_10002123_pt1 | contig 25472 bp, 24 predicted proteins | sample 612S2DmetaG_FD_120489 | JGI IMG/M metagenome (GOLD analysis project Ga0182014, IMG submission 120489) | Permafrost microbial communities from Stordalen Mire, Sweden - 612S2D metaG | ecosystem: Environmental > Terrestrial > Soil > Wetlands > Permafrost | place: Sweden: Stordalen | collected...
AAGGAGCCCTCCTGAGCCTGGTTGATGTGTTGTGTAGAGACTCACATTCTCCCAGGACAGGGGGGCTTTTACGCGGACGCGCGCAACCTCGGATCAGGGGTGGGACGAATTTTCGAGGTTAGGGTGACCTGGATCCCCACCGCCTCGCAGGTGGACGTGGTGGCGCAGGACGCGCCCTGGAGGACGCTGCCGCCGCCCGGCGTCGCGGGACCGGGTGTGACGGTCCACGTGAGCCCGTTCCACGTCTCGGCCAGCGTCCGCGACGGGCTTGATGGGTCACTGGAAGAACCCACGGCCACGCAGCTGGTCGGGCTCGCGCAGGACACGCCGTCGAACGTGTTCTGAGAGGTCCCGACGTTCGGGCTGGGGACCACGGACCACGCGCTCCCGTTCCAGGACTCGGCGAGGGTCGCACTGAAGCCCGAGGCATTCTCGATCCAGCCGACTGCCACGCATGCGGTGGCATGCGGGCAGGACACACCCTCCAGGTAGTTGGCGTACCCGGGGCTGGGACTGGGGACGATCGACCAGTCCGACCCGTTCCACGACTCGATCAGGGTCTGCGGTTGGTCGTACACGTAGGCGTTGTACGAGTAGAAGCCGACGGCCGTGCACGCACCGGCTCCTGTGCACGACACGCTCGCGAGCCCGCTGGCGGCCTGCTCGTTCGGACTGGGCATCACCGTCCACGACGCCCCGTTCCATGATTCGATCAAGGTCCGTTCCGCGGTACTCGTGTAGTAGCCGCCCACGGCAACGCAGGCGTCCGCGTTCGCACAGGACACGCCGGTGAGGAAGCTGGCAACTCCCGGACTCGGACTGGGAGCGACCGACCATGCACCGCCGTTCCACGATTCGGCCAGTGTCCGTGGCTCACCGGAGAGGGTGTTCGTCATGCCGACCGCCGCGCAGTCGTCGGAGCTGGCACAGGACACGCCAGCGAGGGAGTTCCCCTGGTTGACCGACGCAGGTCCGCACCGAGGCGCAACAGCTCTGGCCGGCAGGCGAACCTGCGGTGGATTGTCGAGACCGTGGGACGCCGCTGCGCACCGCTCGGCCATGAGCATTGCAGTGGTGGATCGTGGGATTCCCTGGTGGATCGGACTCGCGGGCCGCCCGAGACCAGAGTCTGCTCCGGCAGACGACAACTGCGCGGTGCCGGCGATCGCCGCTGCGACAAACAGCGTCGAAGCGACAAGCCACTTCGTCAGACTCCTCCGACGACGACCACGTATCGCCACCTGCGATCGCCGAGCGACCCATCCCGCCCTTACCTTTCCGTCGCCCATGGGGAACCTCACCTTCTCGCCACGTAGCCGCTCGACCTGGCTACGAACGTAGAGGGACTCCTTCCTCGGCAGTAGAGCCGAATTTCCCGAATCCGTCAGCGTCCCTTCCATCGCCCCCACACGCTGTGGAGTCAGGCGATAGCCGCTCCGGGCAACCTGCAACAGCCAGGTGAGCTCGAGCTCGAGGCGGCGCGACAGTCAGCGGCTCCACGATCTGAAGATGTCATCTCCGAGAACTCCGCCGAGTCCGGACCAGGCTCCGGCTGTCGGCCGCCGTGCTGCACACGGCCGCGCTTTCGAGGCGCACCCCACGCGACGTCACAGCTGAAGCTGGGCAAGATTCTCGTGTCCCCCGTCGTGTCGGAGTCCTGGCGTGCACCGCGGCGGCCCCTCACGGTCCCGAGATGTCACCGCTGAGAATTCCAGCGACATTCCGCGCGAGTTCACAGCTGAGGTGAACTCAGCTCCGGTGTCATCGGCATTCCGCGGCACGTGTCATCCGATCTCGCATCGATGACACCGGAGCTGCGGGGTCGGTGCAAAGGAGTGAGGAGGGCTTCCGCCACGCAGCGGGAGCCCTGCGACCCCGCCCCTACCGCGACGGGGCGCAGAGCCCCCCGTAGGCGTCCGGGCGGCGCGTGGCCAGAAGCGGGAACAGGTTGAGCCAGTCCTCCCGCTGCCCGAGGTCGAGGTCGGCCACGAGCACGGCCGGCTCGTCCCGCGGCGCCTGGACCAGCTTGCGACCGTAGGGGTCGGAGATGAACGACGAGCCGTAGAAGGTGAGCGGGTCCTCGGTGCCGATCCGGTTGACGGCCACCATGAACGTGCCGTTGGCGATCCCGTTCGCGAGGATCACCGTCTCCCACAGCGGCTCGGTGTCGAACCCGGGGTGGTCGGGCTCCGATCCGATGGCTGTCGGATAGACGAGGACGTCCGTGCCGGCGAGGGCGTACGCCCGGGCCAGCTCGGGGAACCACTGGTCCCAGCAGGTGGGGAAGCCGAACCGCGCCTCGCCGATCTGCAGCGGGCGGGCCGCATCCTCGGCCGGCCCCGGTTCGAAGTAGCGGTCCTCGTAGTAGCCGGCGGTGATCGGGATGTGGAGCTTGCGAGTCCTCGACGCCAGCGTGCCGTCGGGCGCCATGACGACGGCGGTGTTGTACCCGAGGGTCCGGCCCGGCCGGGCCTCCCACAGGGACGCGTGCACGAAGGCGCCGGTCTCGCCGGCGAGCGCGGCAGCGAATGCCGTGGTCGGGCCGCCTTCAAGGGGTTCGGGCTCGACGCCCGGTCGGGGGCCATCGGGGGTGACGGCGAAATAGGGGGAGAGGGTCAGCTCCTGCAGGCAGACCAGGCGGGCGCCCTCACCGACCGCCATCCGGACGCCCTCGGCCAGGGCGGCACGGTGCTCGTCGGGGTCGGGGTGCCAGCGGTGCTGGACGGCCCCGACCCGGATCGGGCGTGGTCGACCCGCTCCCACCCGCGCGTACGAGACGCCCGGCGAAGCCGTGAGCAGCCTCACTCCGTCCCCACCCGCGCCGGCACCTGCTGGGTGATGCAGTGCGGGCCGCCGCCGCCGTAGGCGATGACCAGTCCGGGGACGCCGACCACGTCGCGTCCGGGGAAGGCGGCCGTAAGGCGCTCGAGCGCCTCCTCGTCGGCGTCGGCGGAGGACCCGCCGGCCAGAGGGACGATCACCCCTCCGTTGCACAGGGTCAGGTTGAGGTAGGCGTTGGGCACGCGGGTGTCGGCCACCTCGCCGTAGGCCAGCGGCGGAAACGTCACGACGTCGAGGCCGGCGGCGACGGCGCGCTCGCGGTTCTCCGCCATCGTCTCGTGGTCGGGGTCGCCGGGCGGCCGCGACTGCAAGAGCAGCTGGCCGGCATCGTTGAAGGTGGCGATGCCGTCGACGTGCCCGTCGGTGTCGCGGTCGGCGACCAGTCCCCGTCCGAGCCAGACCACGCCGGTCACCCCGAGGTAGGAGCGGAGGACGTCCTCGATGGCGGACTGCTCCAGCTCCGGGTTCCGGTTCGGGGCGAGCAGGCACTGCTCGGTGGTGACGAGGTGCCCCCGCTCGTCGACGAGGATCGAGCCGCCCTCGAGAACGATCGGCGCCTCGAACGCCACGTCGCCGTACAGCTCGGCGAGGACGCCGCCGGCGGCCTCGTCGCGGTCCCAGCCGGCGAATTTCTCGCCCCACGCGTTGAACCGGAAGTGGACCCCGGCCCGTCGGCCGGCCATGTCGAGTGCGAAGATCGGCCCGCTGTCGCGCATCCACGAGTCGTCGATCGGCAGCTCGACCAGGTCGACGCTGCCGGCCAGCAGGGCCCGGGCCTCATCGGCGGCCGCCTCGTCGGGCACCACCATCGTCACCGGCTCGAAGGCGGCCACGGCGTTGGCGACCTCGGCATACGCACGCCGTGCCGCGGCCAGCTCGCCCCCCCAGAGCTCGCGCCGGCACGGCCACGCCATGAGCATTCGCTCGTGCGGGGCCGTCTCGGGCGGCATCCGGAATCCGTGGTCGGCAGGGGTGCCCGTCGGGGCGGCGGCATCCATGACGTTCGACGCTACTCGCCGTCGCGGTCCCGGCCGGGGCCGGCAACAGGTGCGCGAAGGCGGGGAAAGGGCGGTCCTCCCGCCCGGCACAGTTCCTGGAGCAACCGTTGCCCGGCAGCGCCTCACTCTTCGTCATCAAGCCCGGAAGCGGGCCGTCCGCACCTGCCGGATCGGTAGCCAGGGGACCCGAACAGCCGGGTCCCGTATGGGCCGATGGGCACCTAGCCGGCTGACATGCCGCCTCCGAGCAACGCCGGAAGGGCCGTGGCGCGCATCCGCTTGAGCACCCGGTGGGTCACCGGGGTGGCGTCCGGATGCAGGCCACCGTTCGACGTGACTGCAGCCGTCCACGCCGCTGTGCGCCCAGCGAAGACTGCCGGATCCGCGAGCTGGACGCAGTCGATCCGGTCATCGTTGATGTCGACGGTGATCGCGTCGCCGTCCTCCACCAGTGCGATGGGCCCACCGAGGAGGGCCTCAGGCGCGACGTGGCCGATGACGAGACCGACGGAACCCCCGGAGAACCGGGCGTCGGTCATGAGGGCGATGGTGATCCCGCGCTGACGGCACAACGTGGTGATCTTCGATGTGGGGTCCAACATCTCGGGCATCCCGGGAGCGCCGCGAGGTCCTTCGTACCGGATCACGACCATGTCGTTGTCCTGGAAGTCGTCGGGCCGGTCATCCAGGGCCTCGATCAGTGCCCGCTCGCTGTTGAACACCCGGGCGGTGCCCGTGAAGACCCCACCGGCCATGCCGCCTTCGACGCCAGCGAGCTTCAGGATCGCCCCTCCGTCGGGAGCGAGGTTCCCCCGCAGGAGGCGCAGGCCGCCGGTGTCCTTGAACGGCTGGGATGCCGAGTGGATGACACGGTGATCAGCAGCTGGTGGTGCCAACCGCTCGATCTGTTCGCCAAGGGTCTCGCCGGTGCAGGTGATGGTGTCGCCATCGAGGTAACCGGCGCTGAGCAGCTCGCTGACCACCGTGGGAAGTCCCCCTTCGGCGTCGACATCGACCATCGAGTAGGAACCGAACGGGCGCATGTTGACGATCACCGGTAGGCGGCGGGAGAGTGCGTTGAACTCGTCCTGGCTGAGGACGTCCTCCCACAGGTCGATGCCGGCGGCACGGGCGATCTCGACACTGTGCAACATGACATTGGTCGAGCCGCCCATGGCGATCGCGACGGTCAACGCGTTGCGCAGTGACGCGGGCGTGACGATGTCCCGTGGACGGATGCCGCGCTCGGCCATGGTGACGAGACAGTCGACGAGCTGATCGGGGAACTCCGCGATGCGTCGAGGGTCGTCAGAGGTCGGCGCCACCATGTGGAGGGGTTCCAACCCCAGCACTCCGATGAACGACTGCATCGTGTTGTACGTGAACATGCCGCCACAACTGCCCTGGCCGGGGCATGCATGCAGGGCGATCTGGGCACGGGCCTCGTCATCGGGGTCCGACGCCGCCTGGAAGGCAGCGACCAGGTCGATACGTTCCCCGGTGTCCGGGTCATGGCCGGGCTTGATCGACCCGTCGGACAGGATCACCGAGGGAACGTTCTGTTCCAGAAGTGCGGCGACCGTCCCGACCGGAGGCTTGTCGCAGGCGACCACACCGATCAGACCGGCCACCCGGTTGGCAGCCACGTGCACGGAAGCGGCGTCGTTGACGAGCTCGCGACCGATGAGGGAGAAGCGCATCTCCGGGGTGCCGTTGAGCTGGCCGTCCGACACCCCAACGGTGAAGGTCGGCGCGATCAGACGCACCTGCAGGTCGTCGCGCGCGATACGCCGGGACATGGCTGCCTGCACCGCCGCCACCTTGTCCTGGACTCCCAGGTAGCACTGGCTGTCCCCGAGATTGCCCAGCACGGCCCACACCGGGTCGTGGATCTTGGCGACATCCTCTCCCAAGAAGCGGGCCGTTCCGACCCGTTGGACGTCACGACCCGGGTTCGAGGACAGCAGGTTGGCGCTCCTCTTCCTGTCTGTGCTGTTCTCCACGTTCTCGAGCCTTGTCACGCGGGCAGCTTACCGACGCTCCGGGGTGGTCACGATCGACCGTGTCGGTGGACATCTTGCTGTTCCGAGGGCCCGGGGTGGAGGGCCGGCGGGACACCCGGCCACCAGGTCAGGGCCTGTGTACCGGTGGAGCCGATTGATGACAGGCGAGCTCGTGCATGCGTTCATCTAACCTCGTCCAGGAGACCGGACGGCGACGAAGGGCGACCCGAGCACATGGCCACGAGCGACTCTCCCAAGGCAAAGGATTCCACCCAGCCGGATGACTGGCGGATTGCGACGCTCTCCAGCCTTCGCCGATTGATCGAACAGGCTGATCCTGACGTGGTCGAGGAGCAGAAGTGGAAGAAGCCTTCGAATCCGGACGGTGTCCCGCTCTGGTCACACGACGGCATGATCTGCACGGGCGAGATCTACAAGAGCTACGTGAAGATCACCTTCGCCAAGGGGGCATCCCTCGAGGACCCTTCACATCTGTTCAACTCGAGCCTGGAGGGCAAGACCCGCCGGGCCATCGACATTCGTGAGGGCGAAGAGATCGACCAGGAGGCATTCAAGGCGCTCGTACGAGCAGCTGTGGCGCTGAACGAGGGCCGCTGACCGAGGGTGTCGACCCGAGACGCCGGGTACGACCGTTCGCCGGGCGGCCGCTGGAGCCGGATCGCGCCGCCTGTCGGGCGCCGCACGGGAGCCGGGCCCGGTGCCGACGACCTGTGTATCGAATGCCGGGAAGACTGACGTCGTGCTCCTCGTCGACGCAGCGAATGTGATCGGTTCACGACCGACGGGGTGGTGGCGTGATCGGCCGGGAGCGGCCCGGTCGTTCGTGGAGCGGTTGCGCGCAGCGGTCACACTGGGTCGGATCACCGAACCCGCTGTCGTGGTCCTCGAGGGAGCCGCTCGCAGCGGTGTCGAGGAGGGCGTCTCCGACGGCGTGGCCGTGGTCCATGCGCAGGGGAGTGGTGACGACACGCTCATTGCCGTGATCGGTGACACCTCCGACCAGGTGACGCTCGTGTCCGCGGATCGTGAACTGAGACGGCGGGCCGGGGCACTGGGTGCGGGCGTGGTGGGCCCAGGGTGGCTCATCGGCCTCCTCGGCGACTGACGAGCAGGGGACGGCTCCGAACCGAAGACGATCGGGTCGACACGTCCCATTGAACGCAACAACGGTTGCGATTCGAACGTCGTTGGTCCTGAACGCCGACCCAGAAGACCGCTACCATTCGGCGACCTGGTGGACCGGCCACCGGAGATCGGCGGGACGAAGATGGAAACAGGCCGTAGGACGAAGCGACTCCTCACCACGGCATTGGCTGGACTGCTGGTCGCGGGATCCGGACTCGTGGTCATCGGCACGGGTGGGGCTGCGGTGGCGAGCACCGTCCGTCCCGCCGTACTCGGAGCATCTCCCACCACCCTGGATCTGGGCGCACCGCCTCTCGGGACCTACAACGGGCCCGACACGTTCACCCTCACCAACAACGGAAGCACCACCGACACGATCGGCGGATCGCGCGGTGACGTGACCTACACCGGGGTGGGGGCGGACGACTACCAGATCGACTCGGCAGCGAATTGCCCGGGCACCGTCTCGACCATCGTCCTCGCGGCGGGGGCCTCCTGCGTGATCGACGTCTACTTCTTTCCCGGAGCGCTCGGACCCCGGCCGGCCACACTGTCCATCAAGGGGTCGGCGGACACGACGCCCACGACGGTGCAGCTGACGGGATCCGGTGAGATCGGCTACTACCAGGTCGACGAATTCGGTGACGTCGCCTACGCGGGCGATGCCCCGTACTTCGGCGACGCGGGGAACCTCCAGCTCAACCAGCCCATCGTCGCCATCACGCCGACCGGCAACAACGGCGGCTACTGGTTGGTGGCATCGGACGGCGGCATCTTCTCCTACGGCAATGCTGCGTTCTACGGCTCGGCGGGCAACATCGCCCTCAACAAGCCGATCGTCGGCATGTCGAGGACCGGGGACGCAGGCGGCTACTGGATGGTCGCGTCGGACGGCGGCATCTTCTCCTACGGCGACGCAACGTTCTACGGCTCCGCCGGCAACATCCACCTCAACCAGCCGATCGTCGGCATGGCCGCCACACCTGACGGCAAGGGCTACTGGCTGGTCGCGTCGGACGGCGGCATCTTCTCCTACGGCGACGCCGTGTTCTACGGCTCCGCCGGCAACATCCACCTCAACCAGCCGATCGTCGGCATGGCCGCCACACCTGACGGCAAGGGCTACTGGCTGGTGGCCTCCGACGGAGGCGTGTTCGCCTACGGCGACGCGACGTTCTATGGCTCCGCCGGCAACATCCAGCTCAACCAGCCGATCGTCTCCATGGCCGCGATGCCCGACGGGGGCGGCTACTGGTTCTCGGCCGTCGACGGAGGGCTGTTCAACTACGGCACGGCTCCCTTCTACGGGAGCGGCGTCGGCCTCGGGCTCGGCCCGATCGTCGACATGGCTACGAATGGTGGCCCCACGGTGCAGGCGGAAAACGACATGCCCGCCATCCGGCACGTCGAGCTCACGCGAGTGCGGGGGTCCAGCCACCCCCAGATTCCGCACGTGGCCGACCAAGGGACCAACCACTCCGTCCGGACCCCGTGATCCAGTCGGCGTGGCGCCCGGCACGTGTCAATGAACTGTCTCTTGGTCGTCGGGTCGCACCGGACGGGGCTGTAACGCTGCGGTCGGGCGTACGTTTCTAGAGACAGGCGGCGTCGCCGAAGCTGCCGCACCGTCGACAGGGGGCATCATGCGAAGCAGGATCACAGCGTTCGGGATCGGACTGGCGGTGTCCGCACTGACCCTGGCCTCGGCCTGCACGGTGGTGGCGGGCGCCGCCACGCCGACGCCACCGGTGGCCAAGAAGGTCACGCTCACCGTCTCGAGTGACGGCGCCACCGTGCTCGCCACCAAGGGTGAACTGGTGGTGGTCAAGCTCTCGGGTGACCATCTGAAGTGGTCGGTCGCCCAGGTGACGCAGAGCACTCCGGTCCTCGCACTCGTGTCGGAAGGGACGACGACCACAGGCGCCTCGACCACCGTGTTCCGCGTCGTCAACTACGGCACGGCCGGCCTCAGCGCCACCGGCACACCCGTCTGTGCCACTCCCGGCGGATGCCCGCAGTACGTCGTCCTCTGGCATGCCACGGTGGTCGTCCCTGTCGTGGACCCACCGTCCGCAGCGTAGGCCTGACGCTGCTCCATCGGGCGGGCCGGCCCCGGTCGCCATCCGCCACCCGTCGCCGGCCGGCGTAGGTCCCGGCCCCGGAACCGGGTGGAGTGGGGGGTCTATGTTGGCCCCGGTGTTGACCGCCACCACCGTTGCCGGCGTGTGCGGCATCGTGTTCCTCGCCTCGGTACTGCAGCGCACCGTCGGCTTCGGGTTCGCCCTCCTCGCCGTCCCGCTGCTGACCTTCGCGGTGCCCTCCAAGACGGCCGTCGTGATCGCCCTCCTCGACGCAACAGCCACCAGCTCGTGGATGATGATCCACCTGCGTCGCCGCGGCGTGGATCATCGGGTCGTCCCGACTGGGAGGTACCGACATGGCGCCGGCCCCGCGGTGGCGCACCGTCTCACTGGGCTTCGTGAGCGGTGTGCTGGCCACGTCGGTGGCCACCAGCGGGCCGCCCGTCGTCTACGAGCTGCGGCGCCGCAACCTGCAGGGTGACGAATTCCGGGCCACCGTGTCGGCGGTGCTCCTCATCGGCGACGTGCTGGGGATCCCGATCCTTGCCGCGGCGGGGCTGATCCCGTCGGCGACCGTCGTACTCGCTGTCATCTCCCTCGTCCCGTGTGTGGCGGGGATCACCGCAGGCTCGTGGATCAGCCGGCGGATGGAGGCCTCGCACTTCATCTGGGCGGCCGACCTGCTGTTGTCGGTCACCGGGGTCGCGACAATCGTGCGGGCGCTGGTCTGACCGCTGACGCTCAGAGGGCGTCGGCGTCGCGTTCGCCGGAGCGCACCCGGATCAGCGAGTCGACCGGGACGACCCAGATCTTCCCGTCGCCGATGGTGCCGGTCCGTGCCGCGCCGACGATGGCATCGACCACCGTGTCGACCTGGTCGGCGGTGACGACCACCTCGATCCGCAGCTTCGGGACGAAGTCGATCTCGTACTCCGCACCACGGTAGACCTCGGTATGGCCCCGCTGGCGGCCGAACCCCTGGGCCTCGGTGCAGGTCATGCCGTGGACCCCGGCGTCCTCGAGCGCGGTGCGCACCTGGCCGAGCCGGTGAGGTTTGATGACTGCGACGACGACGTGCATGCGTACCCCCCGGTGCGTCCCCTGTCCGGAGCCAGACGAAGCGTAGCGGCGGCACCGTGCCCATCAGGCGCCATCGCCGATCGAATGTGACCGACCGACCGACGTAGTGGGCGCCTATCCCTTGCGGGTCAACACCACCGGCGTGCCCCGGTCGGAGAACTCGAACTGCGCCGCGGTGCTGAACTCGGTGAGGCGGACGTCATCGGGAACGGGCCGTTCGTCGTCGCCTCGCACGACCTCGACGACGAGTTCGGCAGCGTCCTCGGACACCACGGTGCAGTGCAGGTGTCGGTCGACGGCCCCGACGATGGCGTCCAGCGGCTCGAGGTGGTCGGCGTCCAGCAGGGTGGGCCATGACCCGTCGGCCGTGGCCGGTGCAGACCGGTCGACGTGGACGAGCAGCCGGTCGCCCGTCTCCACCCGGACCCCGGTGTAGGCCGTGGGCAGGAGCCCCGGGCTGCGGGCCAGGACGACGGCTGCGTCGTCGAGTCCCGAGCCGAGGTCGAGGGCGGCCCGCAGGCGGGCGGAGGCCACGCCGGCCACGCCGGTGAACTGCCGGCGGGTGATGTCCCGTGCCTGTTCGTCGGTGTCGACCCGCTCCCGGGTGGCGGCCAGGAAGGACAGCGAGAGGAGGTGCCCCTGCAGGCACACCTCCTCGGCGATCCGCCGCAACGCCGAGGCCGACCAGTCCTCGAACACCTGGTCGGACAGCAACGGCCCGGGGTAGTCGTGGATCCCGGGGTCGTCGGGGTCGATGGGGTCGAGCTCGATCGTGGCTGCCCGCGTCGCCCCGATGGCCACGGCCTGCCGCGGCACCGGAACGGCCGGGTGGGACTGATCGATGATCACCGTCCACTCGCAGTGCGGCTGCCGGTCGGCCGGCACACGTGGTGGCCGGTGGACGGGTCGCATCTGGGCCCGGGGGTTGGAGGCGGTGGCTGTGGCGTCGAAGGTGGGGTCCTCGATGTCGTGGCACATGGCCTGCACGTAGTCGGGCCCCATGGGCTCGACGTCCATCAGTGCCCCGCAGTGGTCCAGCCAGAACCGTCCGTGGTCCCGGTCGGTCAGCTCGAACCGGAAGTCCATGAACTGGGGTGGCGACCCGATGTCGAACTGGAGATTCTTGAAGATCGTCTCGACGGAGTCGCCCTCGAAGCCGAGGACGCGCTGCATACGCTTGGAGTACACGGGACTCGCGCCCATCCACTCGTCGATGGCGATGTCCCGCATCACGTCCCGGCCGAAGGCACCGATCAGGTGTGGCATGCCGGCCCGGTCGATGAGGTGGCCGTCCAGGAGGTACTCGCGCACGAGGCGGGCCAGGGTGGGCCGGTCCTCGGACGCGAGTCCGGCGGCCTCGTTGCCGCTCACGCCGGCACCCGGGCGGGCTCGGTGAGCCGTCGGCCGTTGTCGCGCATGATGGTCCGGATCTCGTCCTCGGTGAACCCGCAGCGGCGGAGGTCCTCGGCGAAGGTTCTCGGCTCGGCCAGTCCCTCGGCATGCGGCCAGTCCGAGCCGAACAGGATGTGGTCGAGCCCGACGAGGTCCTTCAACTGGGCGATGTCGTCCTCGTAGAACGGGGCGATCCACACGTGGCGGCGGAACGCGGCCACCGGGTCGGAGGCGAAGCCCATCGGGCTCTGGCCGTAGACCTTGGCCAACTTCTTCACCAGGTCGGGTACCCAGTCGGCGCCGGCCTCGATGCTGGCCACGCGGACGTTCGGGAACCGGTCGAACACGCCCTGGCAGACCAGTGCGGCCATCGTGTCGTACGGGGGGCGGCTGGAGCTGAGCACGATGCGGAGGGGCGAGTAGGCGAAGGCCCGGAACGTCCCCACCTGCTCCCAGTCGTCGATGTAGCGGTTGTAGCCGGCGTCGCCCGAGTGGATCCCGACCGTCACGCCGGCCTCGTCCACCCGCGCCCAGAAGGGGTCGAACCGGGCGTCGCCGGGGGAGACCCGGCCGTCCCGGGTGATGGCCGGCCCGCTCTTGATGCAGACGATCCGGGCGTCCTTGGCCAGTACCTCCTCGAGCTCGGCGACCGCGGCGTCGACGTCGACCAGGGGGATCATCGGCGCCGCGAAGATGCGCTCCTTGTAGGCGTAGCCCCAGTCGTCCTCGAGCCAGCGGTTGAAGGCGTGGAAGGCGGCCACCGCGGCCTCGGGGTCGTCGCCCAGTGCCTCCTCCATCCCGACACCGAGTGTCGGGAACATGAAGCACCCGTCGATGCCCTGGGCGTCCATGACCGCCAACCGGGCGTCGCGGTCGCGGTACTCGGGACGGATGGGCTCGAGGTCGCCGAACAGGGCGGCGATGTCCTGGCCGCGCGGGTTACGGCCGCGGAAGTACTCGTCCAGACTGCCGGGCTTGGCCACCGGGTCGAAGGACGGGTTGGGGATGAATCGGTTGATCGATCCGGCCACCAGCAGGCGCTGGCGCCCGTCGATCTCGGCCCACTGCATGGTGCGGCGGGCCATCCCCTTGTCGAGGTAGCGGGTGAAGGCGTCGGTGGCCTCGTAGTAGTGGTTGTCGGCGTCGAACGTGGTGTAGTCGGTGGTCATCGGGGTCTCCCGGTCGGTGGTAGCGCTGTGCAGTGGGTGGTGTGCGGTCGGGTCACGACTCGAGTCCGAGGACGCGCAGGGCGTTGGTCCGCAGGAACTTCGGCCACACCTCGTCCTTGAGCCCGACGTCGCGCATCTCGGTCATGATCCGTTCGAGGGACAGGCCCATCGGAAAGTACCCGGCGTAGATGATCTTGTCGGCGCCCCGCTTGTTGGCGAAGTCGATCACGTCCTTCGGGTAGTACTTCGGGGCGAAGGCGCTGGTCGAGTAGTGCAGCCCGGGCCACTTGAGCATCAGCTTGACGGCCAGCTCGGTCCACGGCTCGCAGCCGTGCCGGGTCACGAAGACGAGCTCGGGGAAGTCGAACATCACCTCGTCGATGAGCTCGACGGCCTGCGGGGCGTACTTGAGCCTGGGCCCGGGCACGCCCGCGCAGCAGAACACCGGGATGCCGAGCTCGACGCACTTGGCGTAGATGGGATACATCAGCTTGTCGTTGATGGCCACCTGCGGGAACGTGCCCGACGGGAAGACCCCGACGGCCCGGATGCCCCATGTCTCATAGGCGCGCACGATGGCCCGGATGCCATCCATGCCCTCGTTGGGATCCACCGACATGGAGGGGATGAAGCGGTCCGGGTAGCGCTTCAGCGCGTCGGCCCCCGCTCCCTCGGACTCGTCGATCCCGATGAGCCCGCGCTCGACGCCCCAGCGGTCCATTTCGCCGAGCGTGACCGCGACCGGGTCCTGGGCCTTGGTGAGCTCCTTCTCCGGGACGTCCTTGAACATGTACTCCGCCGGGAACTTGAAGTCCTCCTTGGACTCGCGGTCTTTGGTCTGGCGGGTGATGAAGTCGTACACGCCCGCCATGTCCGCATGCGGAAACCCGATCATCGTGTCGACGATCCCCACGTCGTTCGGCATCCCCATCGTCACGTCCTTCCTGTCGGCGGTCCGCGCATGATAGAACGCCATTTCAGTTTGTCAACTACCATGCAGGTCAGAGGCAGTCCCATGGATCGAAATGGCATTTCGTAGGGGCCGGGTGCGCTCGGGAGGGCGACCTCGGCGCCGGGGTCGGGCGGCATGAGCCGTCCGCGCGCGGCGACGGTGCCCGAGCCCAGTCAGCTGACCGACTCGCAGCGGGTGCGCCGGGCCCGGATCCTCGACGCCGCGCTGGCGCTGGCGAGACACCGGCCGTTCGAACAGATCCAGATGAAGGACGTGGCCGAGGCGTCCGGGGTCGCCCTCGGGACGATGTACCAGTACTTCTCGTCGAAGGACCACCTCTTCGCCGAGGCGCTGGCCCACTGGGGCGGGCTGCTCCAGGACAACGTCCGGGCCCGGCCCCTGGCCGGTGACGACCCGGCGGCACGGCTGACCGAGGTCCTGCACCGCTCGATCCGGGCGTTCCAGCAGCAGCCCAACCTGGCCAAGCTGGTCACGGCGCTGTCCGTGTCGTCGGACCCGTTCGCCGTCGAGGCCATCGCCCGCCTCGACCGCTCGACGGGCGCCGTGTTCCGGGACGCGCTGGTCGGCCTCGACGAGGTGACGGCAGGGTCGGTGGTCCGGATGGTGGACCACGTCATGGCCGGCACCCTGCGGCTGTGGTCGGCCGGCCGGATGTCGATCGTCGACGTCTACGCCTCCATCGACGAGATGGTCGAGCTGTTGCTCGGGTCGCGCACGGCCACCGACCAGCGCCCGACGAACTGACCAGCACACGACCAGAAGGAGCAGCGCGCTCGGCGGCCTCGGGAATCGCGCGTGCGCCGCGAGGACGCACCGGGACCGCCTCGCATGGAGGATGTCGGCCCACCGGGGCGACCGGTAACTCGATCAAGTCGGTGGAGCGAGCAGCGACCGCCTGCACCTCGTTCCACAACTGCCGGATCAGGGACCTGCTCCGTACGGGCAAACCCGACGGGTAGCCCGTGACGCCGGTCACACCGTGCTGAGCTCCGAAGGTTCGTCGACGGAACTGCGTCCTGCGGTATCGGGTCCAGTCGCCCGTTCCGCCATCAGCACCAGAGCGGACGACGCGAACACCAGGAGCTCGATCGCTACGTAGCGAAGCTGTAGGGCGTTCGCACTTCCCGCGACACCGCCGAGGTAGTACGCCGAGTAGCCGGCCAGCACCAGCGCGCCGAGCAACAGATACCGAGCGGTGCGCGAGTTCCCCGAGGCCATGATCATCGCGCCCGGCAGGAGCAGGAGAAGGTAGTGATCCTCGCTCAAGGGCCCGGCAAGGAACACGGCGCTCAGCACGAGCGCACTCAGGGATCCCACCGATACCAATGACACCCCGACACTGCGGCGAATACAACGGACGACGAGGAGCAACGCAATCACGATGACTGCCAGTCGAATCACGGAGAACACGACGACATTCAAGTGATGGTTGTGCTGCACGCCGAGGATGGACAGGTTGTATACGGCACCATTCTTCACGAGGTTCGAACCACCTTCGAGTTTCTTCGCGATGGTGACCATTGATCGCTCGTTACCGGAGACCACGATGGAGATCAGCAATCCGATGGTGGCGACCGCAATGGCGACGATCAGCGCCTTCCATCGTCGAAAGGTGAGTGGAAGCACCAGGAGCGGTGCGAGGAGCGGCTTGAGGAGGAGGGTGATTCCGAGAACGGTGGCACCCAGGGTCCAGCGGTTGCCGCCCCACCAGATGAGCAGCAGCGCACAGGGCAACAGGAGCAACACACTGGCATTGTCCAGCCACAACGCACCGACGACGAGGTCGCCTTTGAGAAGAATGATTGCCAGAATCGCACTTTCGAGAAGAGCCCAGCGAACCGGTCGTAGACACCTACGAAACAGAAAGATGGTTGCCGCGATGGCGGCAACCTCGAAGTAGCTATAGATGACGACATCGGTGTGCAGCGAGAAGAACGACTCCACCCAGCCGATCAAGGAGGCTGGAGGCGGATAGACGAACGACGGAACGCCGTACATGGAATGGCCGCTGCGCAGTGCCAACCCTGCGTTCCGTATGGGTACCAGATCCAAACCTGCTGCGGGTGTGGCTGCTGCGTCACGTGCTCTCGAAAGAGCGATTGCAAGGACCGCCAGCCAGGCCACAGCACCGGAAGCCAGTGGCCCGTAGCGCTTCCACCACGATAACGCTCGCCCTGTCAGGTCTCGTGTCTGCATGTCGACCGTTTCGCTCGTGGGATCGCGTTCGACCGAATGACGAAGTCAGCACGCAGTGCCCGCCCAAACCGGGTGCCAACTCTCTCGAGCTCGCTGGGAAGACTATATGCGCACCAGCGCGCATTCGGTAGGTTCGCCACTCCAGAGTGGTGGGCTTCCCGCACGAGCTGATCGACCGGGAGTGACTGCAGCGTCGTGTCGCCGCGCGTCCCACGTCCCCATCCCCGAGGTGGTGGCCGGTGGCCTTCTGCGACACACCCTGGTTACCCCTGGCGGAATCGGACGTGGCCCGACGCAGCAGCGCGAGCGGTCTGCGGTGCCATCATGGGGATGTGGCGGACGAGGTTGCGGTGGCCGGTGCGGGTAGGACCGAGCGACGTCGGTCGCTGACGGTCGTGGTGATCCTGGGCATCGCTGCGGCGCTCACGGCGGGTTGTGGCAGCTCAGCGGCGACCGCATCGACCCCCCGTGGCTCCCCATCGGGTCGTTGCGACGTCACCGGGCGAACTCCCCGCTGACGTGCTCCAGCGCGCGACGATCGTGAGCCGCTACCGGAGCGTACGACCTGGGATCACGACCGAGGCCAAGCTCGTCTCCTCGGCCGCCCTCGACTCCGCCTCCGGCGGCGAACTGACCCAGGCCCCACGGGTCCGTGCCGCTCGCTACCGTGATCCCATGACCACTATCGACCCTGCCGTCGCTGTCGCCGACGCCGCCCACCGGGCGACCGCCGCCTGGCGGGACGCCGTCGTGCCGTTCCTGATGGCGTTCGGCACGATCCCCGACCTGTCGCCCGCCTACGACCACGAGTGGGAGGCCAACGGTGAGATGACCCGTGCCGCCGAGCTCATGGCCGACTGGGCCCGGACCCGCGACCTGCCCGGCGCGACGGTCGAGGTCGTCAGGATCCCGGGGCTGACCCCGACGGTCCTCGTCGACGTGCCCGCCAGCGACCCGGGGGCCACCGGCACCGTCGTCGTCTACGGCCACTACGACAAGCAGCCGCCCTTCACCGGGTGGAGCGAGGGACGCGGCCCGTGGACGCCCACGCTCGAGGGCGACCGCCTCTACGGACGGGGCGTCGCCGACGACGGGTATGCCCTGCCGTCGGCGCTGGTGGCCCTGGAGGCCGTCCGGGCGGCCGGTGGCCGGCACGCACGTTGTGTGGTCCTGGCCGAAGGGTCCGAGGAGAGTGGCAGCCCGCACCTGCGCCAGGTGTTGGCCGCCCTGGATGACCGCATCGGTACCCCCGACCTGGTGCTGGCCCTCGACTCGAGCGCCGCGACCGACGAGCGCCTGTGGGTCACCACGTCGCTGCGCGGTGCCCTGATGGGCGAGCTGACCGTGCGAGTGCTCGACCACGGGATCCACAGCGGGTCAGCCGGTGCCGTGGTGCCGTCGTCGTTCCGGATCGCCCGCCTCCTGCTGGACCGCATCGAGGACGCCGCCACCGGCGACCTCCTGCTGCCGGAACTGGTGACCGATCCGCCGGAGTGGGCCGAGGCCGCTGCAGTCCGGATGGACCGGGCATTGGCCGAGGCCGGCAGCGACGAGCCACCGTTCCCGACGGTCGGTGGGCTCACCCTCCAGGGCGCCACCCGGGTCGAGCAGTCCATGCGCAGGTCGTGGCTCGGATCAGTGGCCGTGGTCGGTGCCGACGGCCTGCCGGCGTCCATCGAGGCCGGAGCCGTCCTGCGTCCGTTCACCACGCTGAAGCTGGCCATCCGGCTCCCCCCGACGGTTGACGCGGAGGTGGCTGGTGCGGCCGTCGCCCGTGCATTCACCACCGACACCCCCTATGGGGCCGAAGTGACGTGGGAGCCGGAACTGGCCGCCGGTGGCTGGGCCGCCCCCGCGTTCGCGCCGTGGCTGTCCGGGGCGCTCGACCATGCGTCGGAGGCAGCCTTCGGTAACCCGGCGGGACTCGCGGGGGAGGGCGGCACCATCCCGTTCCTCGGCTGGCTGGCCGAACGGTTCCCCGATGCGCAGCTCCTGGCGCTCGGCGTCCTGGTGCCCGGCAGCAACCACCACGGGCCCGACGAGTCCCTGCACCTGCCGACGGCCGAGCGGGTGATCGGCGGGGTGGCTGCGCTCCTGGCGGCCCACGGCGCCCGCACCGGCGGCTGAGCACCTCGGGAAGGTCCGGTCCGACGAGGCGTCGGGCGGCATCCGGTACGTTGCCTGCGTGACCGATGACCCCAGACTCGACGCCGCCGCCGCCCTGCGGAGGCTCAACGACGCCTTCGTGGCCCATGACGCCGACGACGAACTGTTGACCCGGCTCGCCGGCGAAGCCCGGACCGCCACGGCCGAGCTGCAGGCCGGCGAACGTCGTGACCGGGCGGCGCTCCTGGCCGCCCACTTCGGGCGCGTGGCCGCCGGGGGTCCGATCGACGAGGCCCTGCGCAGCACCGAGAACCCGATGACCGACCGGGCCGTGTGCGGCACGACCAATCCGCTCTCGGCCGAGTGCACGTTCGGCTACGAAGGCGACGAGGTCGTCGTCCACACCGTGCTGGGCGCCGCCTTCGAAGGAGCGCCGCGCCGCTCCCACGGCGGGATGGTCGCCGCCCTGTTCGACGACATCGCCGCAGGCGTACTGCCGCTCGCCGGGGTGGCCGCGTACACGGGCGAGCTGACCGTGCGCTACCTCCGCCCGGTGCCGATCGAGGAGCCGCTCGAATTCCGGGCCCGGATCGACGGGCACGAGGGGCGCAAGCTCCGGGCCAGCGCCGACTGCTTCGCCCACGGTGAGGTGGTGGCCACCGCACACATCCTCTACATCACCGTCGACACCGCGCAGTTCGGCCAGTAGGCCGCCTGAGGTCGCCAGGCCCCTGTCGGGTGTCCCGGCACCGGAGGACATGGGACAACACGAGGTGGCCGGGGCCGACCACGCTGCGTGACCGGTGACCGGACGCGCCACGGCCCGGGCGGGTGCCCGGGCCGTGGCGTCGTAGCGGGTCCGGCGGGACGTCGCCGGTGAGGTCCTCTCAGATGCGCTCGATGATGACGGCGGGTGCCATGCCGCCGGCCGCGCACATGGTGACCAGGCCGAACTGCTTGTTCTGGCGCTCGAGTTCGTCGAGGACGGTCCCGATGAGCATGGAGCCGGTGGCGCCGATCGGGTGGCCGAGAGCCATGGCCCCACCGTTCACGTTGACCTTGTCACGGTCGAGGTCGAGGTCCCGGATGAACTTCTCGGGCACCACGGCGAAGGCCTCGTTGACCTCGAACAGGTCGATCTGGTCGAGTGACATGCCCGCCTTGGCCAGCACCTTGCGTGCCGCGGGGACCGGCGCGTTGAGCATGAGCGTCGGGTCGTCGCCCATGTTGGCGGCGGCAACGATCCGGGCCCGCGGCGTGAGCCCGTGTGAGCGGGCGTACTCGGGGCTGGTGATCAGCAGAGCGGCGGCGCCGTCGACCACGCCCGACGAGTTGCCGGCGTGGTGGACGTGCTCGATCTCGAGGTCCGGGTACTTCTGGGCGATCATCTTGCGGAAGGTGAGCCCGTCGGCGTTCAGCTCGATGTCGGCGATCCCCCCGAAGCTGGGCTGCAGCTCGGCCAGCTTGTCGGCGGTCGTGCCGGGACGGGGGTACTCCTCGCGGTCGAGCAGGAGGTTGCCCTCGGGGTCGTAGACGGGGATGAGGCTCTTGTCGAAGCGCCCTTCGGCGATGGCGGTTGCCGCACGTGACTGTGAGGACTCGGCGAGCTCGTCCAGGGCCCGGCGGGGGATGCCCTCGAGGGTGGCGATGGCGTCGGCGGCCACGCCCTGGTTGGGCTGGGGCCACACGGCCCGCAGGTGCTCGTTGCCCGAGTCGATGAAGAAGCCGCCGCCCTCCACCTTGTTGGTGGCGTAGGAGGACATGAGCTCGGTGCCGCCGGCGATCATGCAGTCCTCGAAGCCGGCCAGGATCGACGCAGCGGCCAGGTTGACGGCGGTGATCCCGGAGCCGCAGTAGCGGTCGAGCGTGACACCGCTCGAGTGCATGTCGTACCCGGCGTCGAGTGCGGCCATGCGGCCGAGGTCGCCGCCCTGTGTGCCCACCTGGCGGCTGGTGCCCCAGATGATGTCGTCCACGTCGGCGGTGGTCAGGTCGTTCCGCTCGGCCAGGGCCCGTAGCACGGCGGCACCGATGATCTGGGGGTGCTGGTCGGCCAGCGCTCCCTTGCCGACCTTGCCGATGCCACGCGGCGTGCGGACGGCGTCGATGATCCATGCTTCAGGCATTGCGGTGCTCCTTGGTTGGTCGAAGGTGCTGCGCGGACTGCTGACGGTGCGTCAGACGCCATTGTCTACCCTACCGACCCGGCCCAGGGGCAACCCGGCCCGGCACCGGCGCTGTGGCCTGGCCTCATCTAGCCTTGCCCCGGCATGGCAGGCCTCCACTCGGCACCAACCCGGCGGGACCGCGTCATCCGACGCCTCGTGCCCTTCGTGGCCGCCGTCGTCATCGTCGGCGGACTGGTCGTCTGGGCCGTGCTGCCCGGCAGTGGCAGGAGCGGGCCGTCGTCCGCCCCGGCCGCCACCGTGGCGCCGACCACGACACTGCCGCCGCCCACGACCACGACCACGCTGCCGCCCACGACCACGACGGTGGACCCCGGAACGCTGCCGCAGACGGACGCACTGCCCTCGGACACGTCGCCCCAGTTCGAAGCGTCCATGCAGGCACTGTTCGGTGCGATCGCAGCCGCCACCCCGGCCACCGCCCAGGTGGCGTTCTTCCCCCAGTCGGCGTACGTGCAGCTCAAGGACATCGGTGATGCGGCGGGCGACTACCAGGAGCGACTGGTCGGTGACTACGACCTCGACATCCTGGCCGCCAACGCCGAACTGGGCTCCGGCGCCGCGTCGGCGTCCCTGACCGGGGTCGACGTCCCGATGCAGTACGCCCACTGGGTCCCGCCGGGCACCTGTTACAACGAGGTCGGGTACTACGAGGTGGCGAACTCGCGCATGGTCTACACGGAGGCCGGGGTGACCCGGTCCTTCGGCATCGCCTCGCTCATCTCGTGGCGGGGCGAGTGGTACGTGGTCCACCTCGGCGCCGTGCTCCGGTCGGGCAGTGGCGGTGAGGTCCTGGACCCGGAGACAGGTCCCGGTGGCTCAGCGCCGTCGTCCACCTGCTGAGCTGGGGCAGGGTTCGGGGCCCAGCCGTCAGATGCGGGCAGCCAGCACCGTCACACCGTCACCGCTAAGCCGGTCGAGCATCGAACTCCGTCCACAGAGTGCCGAGCACAGTGCCAGGGCCGGACCGCGGACGACCTCCGGGCCCCGTCCTACCCGCACGTCGAGGTCGGTGGCCTCGAAGGCCAACCCGTCTGTCCGGCCCTTCGGGACGAAGCCCTTGGCCCGGCCGCCGGCCACGAACTCGAGGGACGTGGCGAGGGCGCCGGGGTCGACCCCGACGGACCGTCCCGACGGCACGAGCATGTCGGCGCCGTGCACGATGACGTCGGTCAGCGGTGCCTCGGGACCGGACCCGGGCGGCGTGAAGCGGGAGTCGGCGTGGTCGCGCAGGCCGGCCATGCAGGCCGCCGGGTCCAACCGGTCGGCCAACCGGCGTGCCACCCGGTCGAAGCCGCGGTCGAGGCTGCGGGCCCTGGCCACCTCGAACAGCATCGAGGGGACCGAGACCTCCCACGGAGCGTTGAGGTGGGCGGCAACGACGTGGACGCTCCAGCCGGCGCACAGCGACGGTGCCTCCCAGTCGGCGCCGCTGAGTTCGGCGAGCCCGTCGGCGAGACGCACCCGCTCGGCTGCGATGAGCTGGAAGATGTCCATCGCCCTGTTCTAGACCCCTGCCGCGCCGGACGCGTCGACAGCCGTGGTCAGCCGGTCGAGCCGGTCGGTCACCGGGCGCCCGCCGAGCAGCACGGCCAACAGCGCATCCGCGTCGCGCAGCACCCCGATGTCGGCCACCGGGTCGCCGTCCACCACTAGGAGGTCGGCGAGCTTGCCCACCGTGACGGTGCCGAGGTCGTCGCCCCGGCCGAGCACCTCGGCACCGTTGCGGGTGGCCCACGTCAGCACGTCGAGGGCAGGGATGCCGACGTCGTCGACGTAGTAGGCGAGCTCGTCGGCGTAGGGACCATGGGGTAAGTTGACGGCCCCGAAGTCGTCGCCCAGCACCAGGCGCACACCGGCGCGGTTGGCCTCGGGCAGCACGGCGGCCATAGCCTCGAGGTCGTGGCGCAGGCCGTCGGTGAACCCGAGCGACACATCTCCCATCGAGTCGAGGAACCGGGCCGGGAACAGCATCGACGGGACCAGCGGGGTGTCGGTGGCCAGCAGTCGGTCGATGCACTCGGCGTCCAGGCCGTCGCCGTGGTCGACGATGTCGATGCCGAGGTCGATGGCCATGAGCAGTGCGTCCTTGTTGGCGATGTGGCCACGCACCCTCGCGCCCCGCAGGTGGGCGGCCTCGATGGCCGCGCCCAACTCGTCACGGGTGACCTCGGTCTGCTCGCGCGGGCCCACGGTGCCGTGGCCGCCCGTGACGAAGACCTTGATCATCTCGGCGCCCTCCTTGATCTCCAGGCGCACCGAGCGGCGGAATTCGTCGGCGCCGTCGCTCCGGCGGATGGCGCCGAGGGCGCCGACGTCCCAGTGGTTGGGGAAGCTGCGGTCGCCGGCATGGCCGGTGGAGCTGATGTCGCGGCTGCAGGGCACGAGCCGCGGGCCGACGATGAGGCGTCGCTCGATGGCCGCCTTCATGGAGGCGTCGATGGCGAACGGGGCGCCGGCGCTGACGGCCCCGGTGAACCCGGCACGGACCAGCTTCTCAAGGTTGACGACGGCCCGCACCGACTGCATCGCCACGGGCTCCTCGAGGCCGAACGGAGCGGGTGTGGCGCCGAGGTTGTGGTAGGTAGCGTGGAAGTGGCAGTTGACCATGCCGGGCATGACGGTGCGTCCGTCGAGCGGGACGATGCGGTCGTCGTCCCGAATGCCACCCGGTACGCCGTCGCCCACCGAGGTGATCCGGTCGCCCTCGACCACGACCGTCGCCCGCTCGAGGACGGTGCCGTCGCCGACGACCACCCGGGCGCCGTCGAGCACGAGGCGGGGAGCAGGGGAGACCACCGGGTCAGCCCCCGAGCGCCGGGCGTCGCTCGGCGATGTCGAGGATGTGCGCGTCGAACCCGGTGATGCGCGAGACGTGTTCCTCCATGAACGCGGTCTCGTAGGGCTGGGCCTGATGGGCATCGAACGCGTCCACGGACTCCCAGCACTCGAAGAAGCGGAACCGGTTGGGGACCTCCACGTCCTCGGCCCACCAGTAGTCGATGCAGCCCGGGTCATTCCGACTGCGTTCGCAGACATCGTGTAGGGCGTCGAGGGTCAGCTGCCGCTGGTCCTCGGGGAACTCGAGGTAGCCGCTCAGTGCATGCATGGTCGGTGACTCCTGTCTGCCGGTCGGGAACTGGTGGCGGAGGTGGTGGTCGTGGAGCTGGTCTGGTGCCGGCTCGGTCGAGGAGTCAGGCGTCGGGTGCCCGGCCGACGACCACGGTGCAGGGCGCCGTGCGGGTGACGTAGTCCGACACCGAGCCGAGCAGTGCCCGGGTGATGCCGCCCCTGCCCCGTGTGCCAAGGACGATGGCGCCGGCGGACACCTCGCCCGCCAGCTCGCAGATGGCGGCACCCGGTTCGCCGCCGACCACCCGAACCTCGACGTCCACGAAACCCAGCCGTTCCTCGGCTTCGGTCAGCACCTGGCGGGCCGTCTCGTGGGCGGCCCCGACGGCCAGGTCGAACTCGTCGGCCGTCAGTTCGGCACCGGCGTGACCGGTACCCGACAGCACGTCCGGGTCGGGGGCATCGGCCACCGTCACCAGGACGTAGTGGCGCGTGGCGCCGAGCAGGTCGATTCCGGCGGCCAGGGCGTCGAGCGAGTGCTCGGAGCCGTCGGTGCACAGCAGGATGGGTCGTGCCATCGGGCCACCGTAGCAACGGGCGCCGGGGGCCTCACGGGCCGTCGCTCCGACTCCGGGCGACGGTTGGCCGCGGTGGGATCAGTCGCTGTGGGCCGGCACGGCACCCGACGCGACGGCGTCGGCCAGCTGGGCGTGGTCAGCGTCGTTCTGGTCGGCGTACCGACCCGCGAACGACACCACGGCGTCGCGGAACCCGTCATCCTTGCCGAGGTAGGCGGCGATGGCCACCGGGTCCCCCGACCGGGCGTGGGCCCGGGCCAGCGTCTCGCCGCAGGCGGTGGCGAACTCGGCGAGTCGCGGGGCGACCAGCTCGACGGTGGGGATGATCTTCATGTCACGGAACCGGCGGACGTAGTAGTCGTGCCCACGGAACGAGCCCCAGCCCACGAAGATGTCGGTGGCCGTCTGGACCAGCCGCTTGCCCGCCACCACCCGCTCGCCGTGGTTGCCGTGGGAGCTCGGGCGGAGGTGGGACTCGTACACCGAGGGCCCCGGTCTGCTCGCACTGCAGGAAGAGGGGGGTCCGACCCGCTGCGGCCCTCGAGGAGCACCAGGTACACACGCATGCCGACGCTCCCGACCCCGACCACCTGGCGGACCACGTCGGCCTCGGTGAACGGGTCGAAGAGGTGGCGCCGGTCCTCCTGGAGGGTGGAGCGGAAGCCGGCCGGCAGCTCGTCGACGAAGTCCGCCTCCTCGTCGTCGTCGATGGTCACACGGACGGGCGGGTCCTCGGTGATGCGCGGCCGGCCGTGGGCCATCTCGGTCAGCCTCCGGACCGAGGGGATGGTGGTGGAGGATGGCCCACGCCTCAGTGGCTGTTGCGTATCGCTCGGATCAATGATTCGTGCCCAGCGGCACCGGCGTTCGCGAAAGTTGCATGCGCCCGGAACGGCAAATCGGGGCGTGTGGATAACACGACCATCTGGGAGGCTTAGCGGCACAACGTCTTGAGCGACTGGAGGGTCTCTTGGGGTTCATGAGGCGACGTGCGCTGATCCCAAGGGCTGGGATGGTGGCGCTCGGATGTGGTTCCTCCGCTGCTACGACCTATCCGAACGCAATTCTGCGGGCCCGTCCGCCGACGGCTCCCGGCACCTGCTGCGGGGGGGTCGACTCCGAAGGCGCGAGAAGTCAGGCCACCTTGGTCGGCGGCCGGGCCGGCCCCAGGGCCGGTCCCGCCGACGGGCCGACTGACGGCCATCGGGCGGCGAGGTCGCCGTAGCGGGCGTTGCGTCGGGCCGCCTGATTCCCCAACCGCCGAACCCGACGACGTGGGCTGGTGACCGCCTCATCGGCGGTGGCCACCGTGCCATCCACGGACACGGCCCAACCGACGACGTCGTCGAGGCAGAGAAAGGCGTGCCACCCGGCGAGGGGAGACCGAAGCCCATCACGAGAACCGATGTGAGGTGCGTCGGGCATACCTATATCCTATAGGTCAGCTGGTCTGTTTCCTCCGCGGCCTGGCCTATCCCGGCCACCTCGGTCGGGATCGGCTGACTGGTGGAGACGCATATTCCTCTGTTGCGTATTCCCCCTGAGATCCGGTCACGACTGTACCCGTAGGGCGACGTAGCGCCTCCAGTCCGTGCCGAGGTTCTTGGACCGGTCGGCCACGCGCCAGGGCCTCCGATCGAGCAACTTGGCC
>Ga0182014_10002126_pt1 | contig 25453 bp, 25 predicted proteins | sample 612S2DmetaG_FD_120489 | JGI IMG/M metagenome (GOLD analysis project Ga0182014, IMG submission 120489) | Permafrost microbial communities from Stordalen Mire, Sweden - 612S2D metaG | ecosystem: Environmental > Terrestrial > Soil > Wetlands > Permafrost | place: Sweden: Stordalen | collected...
GCTAGACTACCCGCACTATGGCCAATGCGATCTGGAAGGAGTACGAACTCTTTTGCCCGGTGTGCAACGTCAACTTTAAACAGTTGGTCGTGCTGCACAAGGTGCCGAAGAACTTCGACATCACGCCCTATCTCGACGGGTTTGTGAAGAACCACGACCACAAGGCCTGGCAGGAAGCGCAACGGCAGAAGGCGGAATCCGGCGGGCCCCAAGCCGCGCCCGAGGCCTGAGTTTGCAGCGCCGGCGTGGGTCGGATTCGTAATCGTTCTCTGATCAGTGCGGGCGTGGACGCCCGCACTATAGCCGGTCCGGACACCGGCGCTACGTTCTGACATGCGCAAAATCAAGCGGTCGATGCAAAACGCCGACGTTGCTGCAGGGAAAATCTCTTTGTCGGGGATTCGGAGCGGCTTTTTGCCGGCTGATTACTGGCCAAATCGGCACATTCCTGCGGCAAATTCCGTCATTGACACGCAATAATCGCAACTATGCACCAACCTTGGTGAAATCCACAAATTTGCTTGGCTTTTGCACTTGCGTCCACAGATCGAGCGGACGTACTGTCTCTTTAACTGATGACCCGTTAGGGCATCGGAGTTGGTTGCCGGAAGGCTGGAAGAGTAGACAGTCGGCGCAAGCCGGAAGTTGATCGCCAGCAAGGTTGACGGAGTGGACAGCCGGTGAGAACCGGAGGATGGCCGCCAGCCCGGACAGAGGGTGAAACCTGAGGCGCAAGCCGCAGAGGGATCGCTGGACGCACCAGAAGTGCAAAAGCCGACGCAAGTCGGAAGTTGTTTAGCTGGAAGATTCCGGAAGATGCAAGGGCCGGTGGAGACAGAATACTCATCGACGGCTTCGCCGGCGATGCAAGGTTCAGTTGAAACAAGGAGTGCATCAGAGGCTCAGCCGGAGAAGGAGCCACGAGGCGCAAGCCGAGAGGTTCACGGCCGGTGAAGGCGGAGGGTGAAGCAGCCGGTGCAAACTGGAGGCGGAGCCAGCCGGGGGGCAGGGGCAGCATAAGGCGCAAGCCGGATGAAGCCGCCAGCCGAGCCAAAGGACGGCATCGATGCGAATCGGAGGTAGGTTGTCGGCCTAGCCGGAGGAAGGGCCATTCGGCGCAAGCCGGATGGAACGAGGATCGTCAGGCGCAAGCTTGATGGGTCGCCGAAGGTCGAGCGGAAGAGCGGAACAGCCGATGCGAGTCGGAGGTTTGCAGCCGGTCGAGCCGAAGGACACGAAACCGATCCGAGCCGGAGGGTTGGCCACCGGTCGAGCCGGAGTGCAGGGCGCCGACGAAAGTCGGAGCTACTGTGCCGGCGCAGCCAGAGGATACAGCGCCAGCGAAAGCTGGAGGGCGGCCACTGGGGGAGCTGGAGGACGCAGCACCGGTTGTACTGCGAGTGATCAAGATTGAAACGCCAGAGGCTTCGGTCTCTGGCGTTTTCAATTTTGGGGGCGTTTTTGCTGTAGGCCCTTACGGCACGAGTGAACTCGTGCCCTTTCAAGACAGTTTGAAACTGACCCAATACCTTGAATCCCGTCCACCGAGCGGCTCGGACATAATACATAGAGGCAGAGTTACGAGCATGCATCGTTCGGAAAGGACCCGATTCCCCTGATCCACGAAAAAGACAAGGAAAAAGACAAATTCAATCTCAAAGGCAAGACCGCTCTGGTTACCGGCTCGTCGCGTGGGTTGGGCGCGGCGATTGCCGTGGCCCTGGCGCAGGCGGGCGCCAATGTCGCCGTGCATGGCTCGGGCACGGCGCCGAAAGCCACGCAGCACAAGATCGAGGCCGCCGGTGCGAAGGCGATTGCGCTGGTGGGCGACGTTGGCTTGCCGGAAGTCTGCGCGCGCCTCGTGGAAGAGACTGTCGGGCATTTCGGGGCTATCGATATACTTGTCAACAACGCCGGCATCATTCGCCGCGCTCCCGCCGCAGAGTACTCCGAAGAGGACTGGCTGGCGGTCATTGACGTGAATCTCTCCAGCGTTTTTCGGCTCATGCAGCACGCGGGCCGGCACATGCTCAAGCAGGGTTCCGGCAAAATCATCAACATCGCCTCGCTGCTCACCTTTCAGGGCGGCATTCTGGTACCCGCATACGCCGCGGCCAAAGGCGGCGTGGGTCAACTGACAAAAGCTTTTGCGAATGAGTGGGCGTCAAAAGGCGTGAACGTGAATGCCATCGCGCCCGGCTATATGGATACCGACAACACTGAGGCCCTGCGCAAGAATCCCGAGCGCGCTCGGCAGATTCTGGAGCGCATTCCCGCTGGCCGCTGGGGTCGTCCTGAAGATCTCGCCGGGGCCGCGGTCTTTCTTGCTTCCAGCGCCAGCGATTATATTCACGGTCATATACTGGTGGTCGACGGCGGCTGGCTGAATAGGTAAAGCAGGGACTAGGGACATAGGGACTAGGGAACAGGGAACAGGGAACAGGGAACAAGGAACGGGGAACAGGGAACAGGGAACAAAAAAACAGTTACGAGAAACAGCTAGTGTAGTGTTTCAGAGATTTGTTGACACATGCGAACATTCCTAAATGCAGGTCCTTCGACTCCGTTTGCCGCAAAAAGCGCGGCAAACTCCGCTCAGGATGACCAGCTCTTGTGTGTAGCCATTTAAGAGTCACTGCACTGGAAGCCAGAAGCTGACAGCCGGAAGCCTGGAGCCGTAAGCTCGAATCGGAGAACTGCCATGCAAGAATCCGGAGTGATTTACACGGCCACCGATGCCACCAAAGTTACCACGCCCGAACCGGGCATGTTACGCCAGGTGCTCGCGTATAACCCACACCTTATGCTGGTGCGTCACACCTTTGAGAAAGGCTGGAAGGGCGCGCGTCACAGCCATCCCCATCATCAAATGGTGTACGTGGTGCGCGGCCATATCCGTTTCGAGGCCGAGGGTAAAAGCTGGGAGATGCGCGGCGGCGACAGCATTGTCGTCGACGGCGGCGTGGAGCACGAGGCTGCGGCCCTCGAAGCCTCCGAGGTGCTCGACATCTTTACACCCTATCGCCAGGATTACGCGTAGGCCTTGGCCGGCGTTTTCGATGTTGCCGGTATCCCGGGTCCCAAAATCGGGACCCTTCGACAAGCTCAGGGCAGGCTCCGGGGCACCCGCCCCGCATGTCGCACAAAGTTGAGGAGACTCAGATGAAGAATCGTTGGATTGCCATTTCTGTGCTGGCATGCGCGCTGCTAAGCCACGCCATCGCGCAGCCCCCCGCGCCCGATGCCGGTATCACCGGTATCGCGCACATCGCCTTCCGCGTCAGCGACCTCGATCGCGAGATCGCGTTCCTCAGCAAGCTCGGCTACGAAGAGTCCTTCGCCATCACCAACGCCGGCAAGACCACGGAAGTCTTCGTCAAGATCAACGACCGCCAGTTCATCGAGCTCTATCCGCAAACGGACCCCCAGCAGCCGCTGGGCTGGATGCACGTCTGCTTCGAGGCGGGCGATCTCAATGCGCTGGTCAAGTACTACGTCTCCACCGGGCTCAAGGCTGCGCCGGTGCGCAAGGCGGCCGCCGGCAACCTGATCTCTTCCACGAACGACCCCGAGGGCCGCGTGACCGAGTTTACGCAATACATGCCGGGCTCGCGGCACACTCTGGACCGCGGCCAACACCTGGGCGCCAACCGCGTCTCCGCTGAACTGATGGGCATCGACCTGCCGGTGAAAGAGGGCGCGGCGGAAAAGGAGTTCTACATCGATCTTGGATTCGAAGCGCAGGCGGTGAACGGCAATGTGCGCCTTACCGCGCCCGGCGCTCCGGACCTGCGCCTCGAACTGCATCCCGCGCACTCCGGCGCCGAGCCGCAGTTTCTCTTTCCCGTGCCCGACGCGCGCAAAGCCGCCGATGTACTGAAGAACGCCGGCGCGAAATTCGACCGTGACGGAAAGCTCCTCTTCGTCCGCGATCCCGACGGCAACGCCTTCGTCTTCCTGGAAACCGGCCCCGAGCACAGATAGAGCCTCATGCCGCGGAAGCACTCGAGCGAATAGATTTGCTTGATGGAATCTTCGCGGTCTACCAGGTATAGGTGGCGACAAGAATGGGCGGGCCCGTTTTAGCACCGATCACGTTCGTCTTGATCACCACCTCAAGGTTCTTGTTCTCCCAACCGCGCGGCAATTTCGCCGCAAGCTCCGCGAGATGTTGCGGCGATTGCACAAACTCGCTCGCGGCTTCGGTTCCATAAGGTCCCAATCCCGCAATCACCAGCACGGGCCCCTCCGTGGTGGGGTCGTGAAACCGCGCCACGATGGCGTAGTCGGCGGTGATGGAGAGGTAGGGTGCGGAACTGTCCAAAATCCACCCCGTCGGCCGGGGATTCGTCGCATCGTCGATGCTGTCCACACCATTCGCCCCAAACGTGAAGTGAAATCGGAACGGAGCCACCAGGCGCATCGTCCAGTCATTATTGATGGCGCCCACCAGGACGATGGGACGCGAACGAATGTCTGCCAGGGTGGTTTCGGGCGACTCTTTTACCTCGTAAGCCTTCTTGTGATTTTCGAGAACGCCTGAGAGATGAGAAAGCGCTATGGCGATCGAAACTGAGACGTGGTGATAGGGATTGGTGACGTGGTCGCTGAACGTGGTTTCTTGCGAGAGCGGCCGCATGTTGCTGGGGTGAGTGGTTCCCAGCACGATCAGCACCGGCTGGGTCGCCTTGAACAGGGGATTCCAGAGATTCAGCGTGGCAGCCTCGCCGGTCGACAAGGCCTCATGGTAGAGATATCCTGCAATTCCGCCCCCCACCAGCAAGGCGGCAGCCAGGCCGATGAAAACTGCGCGTATCAGCGCCCGCCGCGAACGTGCGGTCCTCTCTGAGGAGGTCAATGGCTCTGGTTCTGCATCTCGGTCGGCGGCGTCTGGCCCACACAGAAGGAATTCGGGCGCATAGGAGCCGAGCGGGAGTTCGATCTGCACGCGCGTAGAATTGCCATTCTCGTGGTAGTACTGGGCGATCCGCTTCCTCACTTCGCCCGCGCTCACGCGGACCACCGGATCGGCATTGGTGTCGTAGCCCGGATCGCGGCCGAAGACCTCAACGCCCAGGGTCCGCTCCTTCAAATCGCCTAAGCGATTTTCGAGCGCGGCTTCCACAACGTATTTGAGGAACGCCGGGTAACGCTTGCTACCGCGAAAGTGATGGCTGGCAAGGATAGAATCCAGCTCTTTCAGGACCAGTTCGCGGTCTTCCGTGGAAACAGGCGTCCATGGTCCCGTGGAATTCGTGCTTGCAGACATATAGAGGTCTCGATTGCCCCCTTAGGGACGTAGCATACACCCGCGTAACAAGGTTTGTCGTGGGCAATCTGGGGCCTTTCCGGTAGGCGCATCGGCCTCTGAAATCTCTATCAAGTTATTTATTTTCATGCATATAAAATCAGAAATCCGATCCGCAGGAAAGAACCATACGGTATCAGCCTTGAACCTTCCTGATTGGACGACGAGAATTCTCACCGTTTGTCCCAGCCCGGCGCCAGACGACCTGAGTTACGCGAGTTCTCGCGACTTAAGGCGGTTGTCTGGTGAACGGGATTCGCCGGCAGGTTGGAAAGGCTGAGCGAAGTTGAGTCCGCGCGTTGCTGCCGACGCGTGAACGCGCCACCAAACACGTGGGGAATGAGGGCCACAGCTTCGTCCCCACACGAGATGGAGTCATTGTCCCGAGCCCGAGCATGTGCGGCAGCCGGACTCAAACAGCAAACAGATTCAACCAACAAAACGAAACCGAATGATTTTGGAGGCAGTATGAATTTACGCAGTCTGGCAGGAAGGATGAGCACGCTAGTAGTTGTGGCGCTCGCCTTTACGATCACCGGCAGCATCATCGCGTTTGCACAGCAGACAACCGGGTCCATCGTGGGAACGGTGAAGGATCAACAAGGCGCGGTCGTCACCACGGCCACCGTGAAGGCAACTAACCCGGATACGGGGTTTGTCCGGTCGGCGCCGGCAAACGGCTACGGCGAATACCGCATCGATTACCTGCCCGTGGGCACGTACACCGTCGAGGTGACGGCTCCCGGTTTTGAGCGCTTTGTACAAAAGAATGTTGCGCTCGACGTCAGTCAGACGCTGGCCGTGAATATCACGCTGGCCGTGGGTGCTCAGACTCAGACCGTTACGGTCACTGAGGCTCCTCCGGTTGTTAATACATCGGACGCGACCCTGGGCAGAACCATTGAGCCGGCCGAAGTCATCGGCCTGCCGCTGGTCAACCGCAATGTATACACCGAACTTTCTCTCACGCCTGGCATCATGGCCAATAGCAGCAGCACCACCGCGAACCCCTCCGGCACTCCCAACTTCCAGGTTGGACTGGCATCCGAGGATATCCAGGTCAACGGCTCGCTCGACTCCGGCAACGGGACCGTCGCATTTTATCTGGATGGCGGCAACAACATTACCGGTATGCGTAACTACGGCAACCCGGCTCCCAACCCCGACGCAGTCGAAGAGGTCCGCGTCGATACCAGCGCATTCGCGGCCGAATACGGCCAATTCTCCGGCGCTATTGTGTCGGTTATTACAAAGTCGGGAGCAAACCAGTTTCATGGCTCCTTGTTTGAGTTCAACCGCAACACTGACTTCAATGCCTGGAATTGGAATCCAGCGGCTGGCACCATAAAAGCCCCGTACCACCGCAACCAATTTGGGGGAACCGTCGGCGGCCCCATCATGCACGACAAGTCCTTCTTCTTCTTCAGCTATGCCGGCCTGCGCCAGATCCAGGGCGGAACAGTCTCAGGCGCTACAGTGCCAACCCTTGCCGAGCGCCAAGGCGACTTTACCCAGTCCTCGCTGACCTCGGGCCTTATTTACAAGCCCGGCACCGGTAAAACGGTTCTCGAGAATGGAACGAACAGCGGCCCCGGTTGCCAGACCATATCCGTAGCTACAGCCGGATATTGCATTGCGCAAGCCGACCTGGACAAGACCGCTCTAAACCTCGCGCCCACAAAACCCAGCGCAAGTCTCGTTTCCATTCCGTTGCCTAACGGCGCTGCGGTTGCAAAGACCGGGGGCGCATTATGGTCAGGCATCTATAACACTCCGACAGACTCAGACGAATACCTGGCAAAATATGACGAGAACCTCGGCGCCAAGGACCGTTTGGGAGTGACCTATTTCTATGTCAAGACCACTTCAACTCCCAGCGGAGGCGGCAACGTCCTTTGGACCGGAGTTCAGTCCCATTCCGCTCAGACCAACGCCAACATCAGTGACGTTCACACCTTCAGCCCCACCCTGGCCAACGAGACCTGGTTAACATTCACGCGGGCCATGGGCGGACGCACGATGGTCCCAGTGACCGGCCCACAGAGCCAAACCCTCGCTAGTTTCGGCTCCAACTTCCAGGAACAGGGACCGCCCTCACTGCCCCAACTCACCGGCGCCGGCTTCAACACGGGTAACCCGAACGCAGGCCCGGTCACGGGTTCCGACAACTATGAGTTACGCGACATGGTCAGCCTGACCAAGGGCAAGCACAACTTTTCCCTGGGCGGTGAGTTCGCTCTCGACAAGACCATGTTCCTTGCCAATTTGAATAACTATGGCGAGATTACCTTCTCGACCTCCGCGCCCACCAGTACGGGTGTTTCGCTTGCGGACTTTATGACCGGCCAGATCAGTGCATTTGAGCAGGACTCGCCGTATGTCACGCATCTGAGCACTTGGCATGCCGCGGCGTTTGCGCAGGACGACTACCGCGTGACGCCCCGTCTCACGGTCAATCTTGGACTGCGGTGGGATGTCGACACGCCCCCCACGGAAGCCCATAACAGGACGGAGTCCTTTATTCCCGGCCAGCAATCCACCATCGCACCGGCAGCTCCGGTCGGCGTGGTCTTCCCTGGGGACAAAGGCATCGGTCGCGGCATCGTCAGCACGCCTTACGGCCACTTTTCGCCTCGCCTCGGTTTTGCTTTCGATCCGTTTGGGGACGGCAAGACCTCCATTCGCGCCGCCGTGGGCATCTTCTACGGCTCCAAGAGCGGCAATGAGTGGAACCAGCCCGGCAACAACTCGCCGTTCGCCATTCGCAACGCCTTTGGCAGCGAAACATCACTCACTAATATCTACAATGTCGGTTTCCCAAGCACGGCTGCGGGTGGCGGCATCTTCCCGTATACCTATAACCCGGCGAGTCCGAAATTCTACCCGAGTGGAAGCATTGAAGCCATCGGGCCGAATTTCAAAGATTCGTCGATCTACCAGTACAACTTCAGCGTGCAGCGTACGTTGCCCTACAGGGTCAACGTTACGACTGCTTATGTAGGCACTCTTGGCCGTCACCTGGGTACCTTTATCGATCTCAACTACGCGCCTTACGCGACTGTCAACGCTTCTGGCGGCGCGCTAGTCGGCGCACTCAGCACTTCAGCCGGAAGCTACGAGCAGCGTCGTCAATTCGATGGCGGCATCAACCTTACGCCTGGAACTCTCAACGGAATCACCTACCTGCTCTCAGACCAGACCTCCAACTATAGTGCGCTCCAGGTCACGGCATCCAAGGCGATGGCCCGCAGCTTCACAGTCAACGGTTTCTATGTCTGGAGCCGCGCGCTGGAAAGCGGAGAGTTCGTGCAGAATGGCGAGATGACCGGCGTGCAGGATTACGGCTATTTCGGCAAGCCATTCACCGCGCAAAACAACTCGATGGGCGCCGTCGGCGGCGGACTTGGGCAGGAATATCAGCCCATGCAATACAACCGGAACCAAAATGCGGCCATCTCCGGCATGTGGACACCCAACTACTTTCACGGATCGAACAAGATCGTCAGCGAATTGGTCAACGGCTGGACGATCTCGCCCATCGTCTATTTCCAGTCCGGCCTGCCGAATACGGTGTCATCCGGATCCAACCTGAACTTTGACTCGAAGGGCAACAGTCGCCCCAACTCTACAGGCGTTCCTTTCAAGCTCGGCGTACACCGCTGCCGTGTATGCGGCGCCACGGGTCAGAGCCCAACCAGCGTAACCACGCAATGGTTCAACAGCACGTACGTCGCGGCTGACAAAACGAATTTGGCGGCCGCCCAGGCGGCTGGGATGTCGTACATTCTCAACGGACCTGGCGTTGCTGGCGGCATCGGACCCGGCGGCGCAGATGGCAATGTAAAACGCGGCACCATCATCGGACCTGGCCTCAAGCAGATGGATGCCGGCCTGCTCCGCGACGTGAACATCGAGGGCAGAGTGGTGTTCCAGTTCCGCTTCGAAGTCACTAACGTCATGAACTGGGTGAACCTCAACAACCCGTCCGTCGGTAATATCACGAGTGGCTCTCAAGGCACCATCACCTCAACCGCGAACTCATCCAACGGCGACACCCAGCGCATTATGCAGTTGGGCGGGCGGTTGACCTTCTAGTCCTCCACGTTGTACCACTTTCACTTCGCGCCCGCTCATCACGAGCGGGCGCAATTGTATTCAAAGGCAGTGCCACCTACCGGCTGCCTCAATTTCATCTGCGAGTGTGCCTGGAGTTTTGCCTCAGTTGCGCGCCGCGTGTGCGGCCGCTGCTCGGTCCTGCGCCAGCAATTGCGCCAGCGCCTTTTCCGGACACATATGATGCGCCTCGCGCACGTCGAGTTCTTTCTCCGTCTCCACGCACGAAGCGATAGTCATAAAGCAGTCGAGGCAGCGCGAGTTGTAGCTGCCGTTTTCGTTCTGTGTGCGGCTATACATGACCGGTGGGGGGAGGAATTACACTCCGATCCTAGCCGCCCTCCTGATTTTCCGGGCGTGACTCCCATCACCTACTCATGTTTACGGAGCTGCCGCGTGCGACGGCTCGCGCCGCATCGCGCTCAGTACTGCGGCGTCCCCACATTCTCCCATTGGTTGGGATTGCGTTTGAGATGCCAGCAGGGATCCTGGCCGTTCTGCGGAAATAGCGCCACCGCGCAGGAAACGTTTGATGTTCCAAGATAGTCGTATTCGGTCTTCTGGCCTTTGAGCGGAACGATCATGAAGCGGCTGACGGCGACTGAGGAGTGGGGCGAGCCGCGCAGCTGGAACACGGTCCAGTCCACCGCGAAGACCACCAGAGAAAACGCCGCAAATCCTACCAGACCACGCAACAGCCACACACCCAACCAACGCATCAGGAATCGATCTCCTTCGTGCGCGGGGGCTTGCTGTTTGAGCGCTACGCCTGTTCATCGTAGCCGGCGCGCTTCAGCCAGAATAAACCCGGGTGGCGGCGCGGCCTGCGCACAACTCAATCCCTCGGGCTGGCGGTTGCTGGCTCTTCACCGTCGCCCTTGGCCTTTTCTTCTATCAAGGATTCATCGCCTCGCTCGGCTCGCTGATGCGGCGATAAATGGGAAGGGCCAGCCTTTGCGGCTAGCCCTTCTAAGTTCCTTTTCGCCTCAAGCGCTAGAACTTCACGCTTCCTGCGCGCGGCGAAATCCCGCTCAGCTCGGCTGCGCGCGCCTCGGCATACGCGGCCGCGCCGATCAGCGCCGTGCGGCTCTCCAGAATCACGCGCACCGGTATATTCACCAGCAACTGGCTCATGCGGCCCTTGTCGGTGAAGGCTTTCACAAACGTTCCGTCCTTCAACTTTTCCAGAATGCGCGGGGCGATGCCGCCGCCCACGTAGAGCCCACCCACCGACAAAATCTTCAGTGCCAGGTTGCCGGCCTCGGCGCCGTAGGCCGAAACAAACATGTCCAGCGCCTTCTCGCAGAGCTCGCTCTTGGCCTTCAGCGCCGCCTCAGTGATGGCGGCGTTCGGGTCTTCCGTCGTCATGCGCTGGGCCAGCCATGCCGGCTCTTCCAGACCCCTCACGTCGCGCAGAAACTCGTAACAATTGGTCAGTCCCAGCCCGCTCACCACGCGCTCAAAGCTGATGCGCCCGTCGTATTTCTGCTTCAGAAAGCGCAGCAGGTCGATCTCGTCCTCGTTGCGCGGCGCAAAGTCGGAGTGGCCGCCCTCCGAAGGGTAGGGAACGTAATTGCGCCCATCCCACACCAGAAACGCCTCGCCCAGCCCCGTTCCTGCCGAGATCAGCGCGCGGTTTCCTACCTGCCGGGCATCGCCCTCGCTCAAGGTGTAAATCTGCTCGGGCCCAAGCTCCGCAATGCCGTACCCGTTCGCCTGCAAATCATTGATAAGAAAAACGTAATCAATCTTCAGGTTGCGCGACAGCTCGCGGCTGTCCAGCGTCCATGGCAGGTTGGTCAGCCGCAGCCGCCCGTCCCGCACCGGTCCCGGCACGCCAAAGCACGCCGCAGTTACTTTCTCGGAAACGACAAACTCCTTCACGATCGCTTCCAGCCCCGCATATTCCTTGGCCGGGAACTGCTTGTCGCGTGAGTGCTTCAGGTTGCCATCGGTAAAGTCAAACAGCGCCAAGTGAACCTTGGTGCCGCCTACATCGCCTGCCAGAATCATTCAATCCTCTCGAGAACTCCAAAGCCTTGTGCGTCTGGCGCCGGTAGCAAGGATGCCGCCGCACGGTCCAGAAGCAAGGTCAGTATACCGCCCGTGGGCTTGATCAACTGACTGGGCAACCGGTCGGGATCGCGCGGTCCTGTGAATACCTCTTTTAGAATCTGCGCCTTATCTGCGCCACCGATGAGGAAGAAGACTTGCGATCCGCGGTTGATTACGGGCCAGGTCAGCGTGACTCGCCAGGCGTCCTTGTTCTCGACATGGTTGGCCACGGCGAGGCGATCCAGCTCGAACAGGGCTTGAGTGTGGGGAAAAAGAGACGCAGTGTGTCCATCTGGCCCCATTCCCAGCTGCACCACATCGAACCGTGGCAGCTCCGCGCCCTCCAGACGGAAGCTATTCCGCAGCTCCGACTCGTACCGCGCCGCGGTGGCCTCGGGTTCGAGTTCACCTTCCATGCGGTGAATCTGCTCGGGTTTGAGCGGCACGTGGTCCAGCATTGCCTCGCGCGTCATGCGGTAGTTCGAATCGGGGTCATCCGGCGGCACGCATCGTTCGTCCACCCACCAAAGATCGAGCTGCGACCACGGCATGCGCGCCCGCCACGGCTCGGCCGGATCGGCCAGCAGCGCAAAGGTCGCCTTGGGCGTCGACCCGCCACTGATCGCAATGCTCGCCCTGCCGCTCGCGGCCGCGGCGCGTTCGGCCTGCTCCACAAAATATTGCGCTGCGCGGCGGGCAAGCGCAGCCGCATCCGGCGCGACACAATACATAATCTTCAGTTTTTGAGGCATGGGGAATCTTCCTCTGGCTTCTACGTTACATGGATGCCTGTTGTGCCGGCTGGCGCGAGGAACTCTCCAGCCATGCAGCCAACCGGCAAAAGTCACGGTAGCCCGGCATCAATTCCCAACGTTTGCGCCACTCCCCGTAACCTACTGTCTCTCGTCCATAGTTTGGTTCCCGGCATGATGAGGCAAGATGCCACGAGGTGCACATCCGTGAGGCCGATGCCTTTTGCGTAGAGGCGGCGCGCCTCGATCATATGACGGATGTCTCTGAGATCGGCCACTCGCGCCTGGGGCATACCATCGAGCTCTGCCAGGGTCCGTGGCCGGTTATGAAGAGAGCCAAGCGCCAACTCCGCGGCGAGACAGGGATGCATTACAACCTGGTCGTTCGTGAGCAGCGTCTGCAACTGGGCGTCTCCCGACCGAAAATAGTCGATCCAGATGTTCGCATCGGCGAGGATCACAGATCGTCCACTCTCAGCCGGCGCACGTACTCCAGATCGGGCATCGTCCCTCCAAGTTGCGCAAGTTGATGCGACGCTTCCCTGGCAATCAGGGTTTTCAGCGCCTCACGCAGCAAGGCTGTCCTCTCCGTAATCCCCGTATATTCCTGAGCCGTCTTCACAAGCTCGTCGTCGAGCGTCACTGTAGTTCTCATAAGGTCCTCTTGTCACCTATTGTATCACCAAATGATGTCCTATTTTATGCTTTTCGGGGATTTGAATCGCATTCCGGCATGCAATGCTGGTCCCCGGCCGGCCCCTACCGTCCCAGGTACGCCCGGTATTGCTGCTCCAGCACACCGGCGGCGCGCGCCAGCAGCAGCTTCGACACGTTGTACTGGTACAGACTCTCCACGAGGTTGTTTTCGGCGGTGGCCAGGGTGGCCTGCGCCGTCACCAGGGGCAGGTTGTCGTCGACGCCGGCATTCACGCGGTCGGTCTCGTCGCTCAACGCACGCGTGGCAAGGTCCACGTTGGACCGCGCCACGCCGACGAGCTGCTTGTTCGCGCCCACGTCCAGCAGCGCCGCCCGTACCTGCTCGTCGATGTGGTTGCGCAGGTCGGCAAGCTGCGCATTGATCGAGTCCATCTCCGCTTTGGACGCATCCTCATCGCCGCGCAGCCGCGCCTCGCGAAAGATGGGAAAGTTCAGCGTCCCGATGGCAACGAAATCGCCGTGCGTGCCGGCTCCGTTCACGGTGCTGGTGCCGTAGTAGCTATAAAAACTCAACGTGGGCAGCCGCTGGCTGCGATAGACCGCGTGCACCGCTTTGTACTCCACGGCCTGATTCTGCAGGTTCTGGTAGTCCTGGCGGTTCTTGTAAGCCAGCGCGCGTACCTCTTCCGGCGTCTGCTCGGCCAGGTCGCTGTAGGGCGCGGGATCGGTCAGCGCAATCTCCTGTCCGGGATCGATGCCGATCTCGCGCTTGAGCAGGATTGAATCCTTCGCCTGCTGGTTCTGGGCCGCAATCAGCGCCTGCTGCTGCGACTCGAACTGCACGCGGGCGCGCAATTCATCCAGATTTGCCACGGTCCCGGCCTCGTGCGCCGCGTGCTCGTGATCCAGTTGCAATTGCGCCTGCGCCACCAGTGCGTTTGCGTTCTCCACCTGGCTCTGGTCGGCAATGGCCCGCAGATACGCGGTCGCCACTTGCTGCACCACCTCGCCGCGCGCCGACATCTTGTTGAAATACGCTGCCCGCTCCGCCGCGCCCGCCGCCTTCCAAGCCTGGATGACCGGCCCAGAAAACAGGATCTGGCTAAAGTGAATCTGCCCCTCGGTGAGATCGTCGCGCGTAATGTTCGAGAGAGCCGGCATTTTGCCGCCGGGAAACAACGAAGCAAACTCAGCGATCGTCTTGGGCCCGAAGCCGAGCGCCGCGAGATCGTGCATATAGTAGCCGGTGTCGCCGGTGAGCCAGATGGTCGGCAGGAACTCCTGAATCGCCTCGGTCTTCAAGCCGTGCAGCACCTTTTCGCCGTTCTCGGCTTCTCGCAGTCCCAGGTTGTTCTTCAGACCCCGCTGGATGGCGTCGTCCAACGACAACTTGAGGGGCTCGCTCGTCACCGGCTGCGCGGTCACGCTGCCAAAGAAGGGATTGGCCGCCGAGGTCGAATTTTGCCCCTGCGCAAACGCTGCCCCGGCTCCAATCGCCACCACAATCAGGAGAAGGAACGCAGGCGCGATTCGCCCGAAGTCAAAATGATGCCGTGGATTCACTGCCATTATTTTCTCAGATGCGGCTCCGGGCCCAGTAGATTCAGTCGAAACCCCGCAGGCTGCGGATAAACTTCACGAACCGGCTCCATCCGGGTTCCGCTGCTCCTTCGAAGTCGGCGCCTCCTCCACGAAGATTCCGAATCGCTCCGGATTCTCCGGTTCCCAGCTCCGCGGCCTCCATCATCATTTCCACGTCGAATCCCTCCTTGCGCGAGCGCTGGTCGTAGTAGAAGAGCGTGACGGCAATGGGATAAAGCGGCCCCACAACCGCGCCGATCACCGCGAAGAAACACTGCGCAATCACGGCGTAGACCTGGCGATTGAATCCGGAATAATACCGCCCTGCGTAGATGAGCGTTGTGATCCACCAGATAAGGAATGCGGCCAGAACCTCCAGAATCAGAGCGCAGGTAAAGACCATAAGCCAGGCAACGAAAATGCGACCGCGGCTGCCCTTAGTCAGCTTCCAGCTACGGCGAAGCGACTTCCAGGCGCTGATTTCTTCCAGCGCCGCCGCCGGAACCGCGAACGCGATGCAGGCGCCGATCCAGAAAAAAGCCACAACCAGGCCGGCGATGAACAAAAGCACCAAGACGAAAAGCAGGGGAGATTCGTCAGGTATGTGCAGTTTGTAGGAAAGATAGGCGCACGCCAGCAGCAACCCGAAGGCCAGCAGCTCGGGCACCACCAGTTGCGCACAGATCTTGAGAAAAGCCACCCGGAGATACGTGCGCCATCGCGCAGCGATAAACCGAAGCGAGCCCACGATCGAGCTGCTCTCATCGAACAGGATCCTCGAAACTGTGCGGACAAATGCGGGCAGAGTGAGAGCCGCGAGAAAACCCGAAATGTGGTAGTACCCGTAGGCGACCAACTGGCTCCAGGCAAGTGCCTCGCCTCTACCTGCTGTGGGGATCAGCCGGTCTGTGTGCACCCAGCCAATATCGACCGCATGAATCGCCAGCATGACCGCTGCCGGTAACGACGCGATTCCGACGAACAGCAGAAACTTTTTGCGGTAAATCGCAAACGTACGATCGAGAATCTCGCCCAGGTTCATGGGGCGCAACGCCGCTTGCATGGGGCGCTCCTGCTAAACCGTCTCCCTGCTCGCCTCCGGATCTACGCCGCGGGAGCGGGCGAAGTGCTTCCCTTGCGCAGGCGCTGGTCGTGGTAGAGCACGGCCAGTACGGTGGTCAGGGCTGAGTAGGCAAGCAAGGTGGTGACGACAATCGTCAGTACGTAGCCCAGCACGCCAAGGCCCACGAGAGTGAAGAATGCTGGAGATCCCATAGTGACATGCGCCAGCATGGCCCCCAATGCGACCAACGATGCCACTACGCCAAGAACGAGCATGCACAGAAGTTGCACCGCGTACACGGCTGCGTAGACCACCAGAATCGCCAGGAAGATGCGCCCCTTGGCGCCGCGCGTGAGTTGGGCGCTGCGTCGCAGAGCCGCCCATGCCGTCAGATTTTCCTCCACACTGGCGGGGTAGGCCAGCGCGAAGCGCAGCATGATCAGGATGGAATAGACGATGATGCACAGATAAATAAGCACGATGATTGGGATAAGGAAGAACGGGAAGCCGGAACTCGGGGCAGTCCCCCTGGCAACGTGCATCAACACAGTCGGAACGCCAATCGCCGCCGCGACCACGACAATCGGCACCATCAGGTAAAGGGTCCACAGAATCATCAGCCAGAGGTAGCGGCCAAAGCGGCTCCAGGCCGCGCGATAGGCTTCGCGAAAAGTGACAGTCAACCCGAGGTCGGCTTGAACAGCGGCATGGATAGCGGCCGGCAGATAAAGCGCAAAAACGAGGAGCAGAAGCGGCTCGCCGATGAGCATCATCAACGGGAAATACGGCGGAAAGACTGGCGGCAGGGTCGGATTGCCGGCCATTTGCTCCCACGTCATTTTCGCCACTAAACTCATCATTGCCGCAGTGAACAGGAAGACAGCAGCCGCGGGAACGCTCGCAATGCCGACAAAGAGCTTCAAGTGCGTGCGCATCAAGCGGTACACGCGGTCCAGGATTTGGCCGAAGGTGAGCGCCCCCGGCGGCGCGGGAGCAGCAGTCGATATATAAACAGGCGCAGGAATGCCCGGTTCGTTCATAGGATCCCTCCGATTAAGGCAATCGAGACTCGAAGGGATACTAGCACAGGCGGGGAATTCTCTTGCTTTGCGGAACCGGATGGCTTTGTGGGCGCCCTTTGCCGCATGCGGCAGGAACTTTGCGGGCGGCGAATTTCATACGAGATGCAGCGCAGCTTCAGCCCAATGCAAGGCTTCTTCGTAGCACACCAGCAAATCGCCGGGGTTGAGGCGTTGCTTTTCCGTCACGATGTCGCAGGTCGCCCAGTCGGCGCGTTCGTGGCCCTCCAGCCAGCAGAGCAAGGCGCGCTCCGGCAGCTTCTCGCCTTCCAATGCGCGGCGAATCTCGTCGCGCAGCGGCAGCAAGGGCGTCAGGTTGTTCATGGACACCCGCAGCATCGCGGGCAGAAGGCTCAGCAGCCCCAGCAGATACTGCTCTGTGGGGCGCAGATTGCAAAACACTGAGGCCAGTTCGCAAAAGCGCCCGCGAACGAACGCCATGTGCAGCAATTCCATGGGTTGGCCCGCGTTCATTTCGCTGGTAATAGCCAGCGTGGCCAGGCGGCGAAAGTTCTCTTCGCCCACGGCGATCAGCGCCGCTTGCACCGATTGCACCTCCTGCCGCATGGCGCTCATGGGCGAATTGACCAGCCGCAGCAGACGGTAGGTGAGGCAGGTGTCGCGCTTCACCAGGCCCGCCAGCTCGTGCATGTCCATGGTTTCGTCCTGCAGCATGCGCAGGATCTCCACGTGCTGCAGCCGGTTGGCAGGAACCTTGTGGTTCGTCATCAGCACGGGCCGGCAGAAGTAGTAGCCCTGCATGAGCGTAAAGCCCTCATCGCGCGCCTGCTGGTACTGCTCCTGCGTTTCCACCTTCTCGGCGACGAGCGCTACCGTCACGCCCCTCAGCCGACGCAGCAGCTCGCGCCGATTCTGTTCATCCGAAATAGCAAAATCCACCTTGATGTAGTCGGCAATCTCCACCAGCGGCTCGATGCCGGCCTTCCACGTGAAATCATCCAGCGCCAGCCGGAACCCGCACGCTTTCAGGTGCTGGCATGCGCCGATCAGTGCCGGTGAGGGGTCGAGAGTCTCAAGGATTTCAAGAACCGTCATGCCCGCGGGCAGCACATGCACCAGTTGGCCGGTCAGCGCCTCTTCGGTACAGTTCAGAAACACAGGAAGGTTGCCGGTCAGCCTTCCCAGCCCGAAAAGCAGCGCGTTGTCGATCATGGTGCGCGTGGCCGCGTCGCGGTCGCCGCAGAACACCGCCCGGGGGCCGTCGCGAAACAGCAGTTCGTACCCGTGCACCTTGCCGTGCAGATCGAGGATGGGCTGGCGCGCCACGTAGCGCATTCCAATCGCCAGATCCGGTTCCGGTACGGCGCTGACAGGTGTGGCGTTGACAGGTGTTTCGGCGTGCGCCGCCATGCGTGCCCCTCCGAAAAGTCTATCGGCGGGCCGCACGACCTCTTGAAATGTTGTCCGAAAATGCGCCTGTGTGCTGCGCGTGCTGTCCCACCCTTTCGCAAAAAGCGCGAAAGGATGGGGCACGGGAGGGTTCTTCTTCAAGCGGTCAGAAACCTAGCCCCGCTAGCTCCGCTAACCCTGCTACCCGCCCATGAACATGCCGCCGTTCACATCCAGCACGTGGCCGGTAATGTACGACGCCGCGTCCGAGGCCAGAAACTTCACTGCCTGCGCCACATCCTTGGGCGTGCCGCGCCTGCCGAGGGGAACCGTGGCCAGCATGGCCTTGGACACCTCTTCGCTCAACACTGCGGTCATGGGGGTTTCAATGAATCCCGGCGCTACCGCGTTCACGGTAATGTTCCGCGAGGCCACCTCGCGCGCCAGCGACCGGGTGAGCCCGATCAGGCCCGCCTTCGATGCGGCATAATTCACCTGGCCGGCCTGACCCGCGCGTCCCACCACGCTGGCAATGTTCACAATGCGTCCCCAACGGTTCTTCAGCATCGGGCTCAACAGCGCCTGCGTCAGCAGGAAAGCTCCCGTGAGATTGATGCTCAGCACGAGGTCCCAGTCCGCGGGCTTCATGCGCAGCATCAGGTTGTCGCGCGTAATGCCGGCGTTGTTGACGAGAATTTCGACCTTCCCGAACTTCTCAATGATGGCTTTGGCACCGGCCTCGATCGACTCCTGGCTCGACACGTTCACCGTGAACGCGGAGGCATCGATTCCCTGGGCCTTCATCTCGGCCACTGTCTCGGCCAGCTTGGCCTCGTTCACGTCGGCCAGTACGATTACTGCGCCGGCCGCGGCCAGCTCTTCGGCAATGGCGCGCCCAATGCCCTGCGCTCCGCCAGTGACCAGCGCAATTCTTCCCTGCAAATCGCCCATGTCTTTTGTTGACCTCTGCGCGGAGAAGTCCGCGCCTTTCCACGGGTGATTATAAACGGCAGGGAATAGGGAGTAGGGAATAGGGTAGTGTCTTAAATCTGCGTTGATGCTAGACTAGCCAGAAATCGAAAGGAGTCGCGTATGAATGCCTCTCAAATAACACACGGGCTCAAGGTTGTTGGATTCGGCCAGAGCATGGTTCTTGGGGTCGTAGTGATTGCGGCCATCAGCGCATTCCTCTATGCGAACAGGCAACAGATCGAGAACGGCCTGTTTTCCTGAAGAAGGTACGGCAGCGGGCTGCCTAAATTAGAAACGCGGCCCGCCAGGGCCGCGCCTCGATTCGCACATCCTCACGCGAATCATCGCACGGGAGTGCCGTTCCGGGCAAGCGACATGAGATTCTCTCTTGCAGTAGAATTTGAGGCAGTCGGGAAACGACCCGAGCGGGGAGTCCTTATGTCTGCGAATTGGGCATCCGATGCAGCAGCGCAGCTTCGCAAGCGTGCTGCCGACACCGAAAGACGGGAAGCGCTGCTTTTAGAACAACGAAAGCTGCGCGAGGAGCAGGGGCCGGGACTATGGGGTTTGCTGCAACAGGCGGTGGCGGATCGTTGCTTGGAATTGAACAAGGAATACGGGCAACCAATCTTATTTTTTAAGTCGGTTAAAACGGACGAATTCCAAGTCAAATTTGAATTTGACGGGAAGGTTAGCACCCTCACAGCGCGATTCACTGTGACAACTGCCACGGACGCCTTGAAGTGGAATTACGCTGGCCATGCGGCCTCGCAACGCGCTCACGATGGCTCTTATATGCTCTCTCCGATTAACGGAGTCGTTACCCTTTCGCAAACTGGAACTCAGGCGCGAGAACTCAAAGACATTGCGGAAGAAATGCTGACCGAACTCCTCAAAGGTTAAGCGATCAATTCCGCAATCGTCCAGATATGATCTGTGATCCCGGCCTCCATCGCGGGGGTTACGCGCAGGCTCGAATGCACCCGGCAGAAATCGTAATAAGCGAACCAGAGCGCGTAGGCAGCATCTAGGTTCTCCCACTTCTTGCTGAATCCATTCGTGAGCCGCGTCATGCGGCGCATTCCCATCCGAACGCTGAGGTTCTGACGCTCGATATGCGAAGTGCAAATTTTGCTGCGAACCGGCCTGCCCATGATTTCGACTGGGACTGAATCCACAACCTCGGCAGGGCTGTAGCGTTGTTCCCCATCGCGGGGCGTTCCGTAGACTTTGATTAGTTGGGCAAAGTCAACCCGATCTTTTAGCAGCATCTTGACGGCGCTCACGTAGGGCGCGAAACCATCGGAGGTTAGCTGGAAACGGCTGTCAGATGCCGTCGCATAGGCCAGCTTCCCGATGAATGCGTCGGTGGATTTCGCGGTGCGCTTGCCAAGGTGGTAAGCCAGAACCAACTTTGTGCTACGCTCCATCCCGATGAAGCAATAGGCGTCTCCCACTTCCGCGCCGTCGTCGTCTGACTTGTGACCCTCTTTCTTACCCACAAATCCCCAAATTTCGTCAACCTCGACATCTTGGACCGGGACATTCACGATCCGCTCAGTCAAAAGGGTGTGGCACCGGTCACCGGCCTTAACTAGAAGGCTCATCAGCGTGTTCCGGTCCAATTCGGTGATGCGCTCCGTGCTGCGAATGGAGTTGCCTTCGAGCAGTAACCGGAGGGCCAGCACGGCCTTTTCTTGGGGAATATACATCGTGTCCAGAACCCGCTTATGGGCCTCGGTATAGGTCTTTTTGCAATTCGGGCAGCGAAAGCGGCGCAGTCCGTTGCGGTGGACTCCGAATTTTTGACAATTGCGTTGGCAATCCTCACAAGTCATTGTCAGTTCGGCTTTTGTATCGCTCATCATGTGAAGATAATACTGCTAACGGTAGTTGTTTGTCAAGAGAAAAGTGCGTTGATTTCGCCCCTTATGGGGATTCTTGTTTGGTGGTCCTCTGATATGCACAGCGGCCTCACTTTCTTGCGCCAGTGTGGGCCAAACGGAATGGGAGAGTCAGCACGAGAACGCAGGAATGTGTGGGAGTTTGTGGGAGAAAACGATATTCAGATTCGGGGGAGAATGACGGGAGTTTATGGGAGCGTTGGGGAGATTTAACGTGGAAGTTGTTGAACCGGAATGCCTAGCGCCTTCGCCAGCTTTTGCCGCGTGGAAGGATGGGGCTTTGTCCTGCTATGCAAATAGTCAATGGCCGTGGCATGGGAGACCTGTGCCTCGGTCGCCCACTCAAAGACAGACCAACCTTTTAATTCCAAGATCGCCTTCACGAACGACTCGCGGGATTCCACGGGAGCGGGCACAGTGGCGGCTAACTCTACCGGAACAATCACGGCTGCCCCATCTGGTCTGCAAAAGTGAATTGACGCCTTTTGAAAGGCATCTTGTAGGCTCTCGGCGACAATCCAACCAAGCTCAAACCACCTAGCGATTGTGGCTCGCAATTCCTCCGTACTTCCAACCCAAATGAGGGCATGAGACTGTGCGCGGATCGCGGCAAGTTCACGCTCGTGAGCTATCTCTGCCCGGCGCTCTGCTCCCTTGCGTCCACCAGGGCCGTGGGCCATCTCATCCATGAAGTCGTTAATTGTTTCGCTTATGTCGCGGCCCATACGCACCCTTGCTCTGGACGCGAAGGTGGGCTACAGTGAGGGTAACCAGCCGCTTCACCGAATCGCCCCGGCCTCGCGCCGGGCGTTTCGTTTTAGATGCTTAATTTTACAGCCGACTCCCCCAGAGAGGTTCTAGCTATGCCAAGTACGCCACAAACGGACATCACATCATTCAATCCAAAAAACAACGACCAAGCCAAGATTGACTCTGGCTTTTGGGTGCCATGTCGCATTTGCGAAGGTGCATTTCGGCGTTTGCGATTAACGCTCAGATATTGCAATACATGCAAACGAGGAGTTTGTGAGGGCGAGCATTTCAACTTCGCTGCTCAAGGAGGAAAGGTGGGACGCTGCACCTCGTGTGGAGATGTGGCGCTCGGGAACATCTAACGGAAGAGGCTCCTACTCGGATTCTTTGCGGGGTCTCCCGCCGCCGTGAGTTTTGCGCTTCGCTGCCATCGCCCGGTAATGCTCAGGGCCATGCCGCCGCGCAGTCGTAGAGCCACCCTTGCGGCCTAGAAGCGCGGCGGAAGTAGTGGGCACTGATTCCTTGAGCAGATCATCGGTAAGCGCCAGCGCCGCACTCAGCGATTCCCGCGCAGCAGCGGTTCGATTCTCCGGCAGCTCCGGCGCAGTTGCGAGAATCTGGTCAGCCTGGGAGATGAGATTCTTGAGTGCCGCAAGTTCCGCGCGGTTCGATGGCATGTCTTGACGATAGGACCGGCTCGAATGAAAAGCAACCGTTAGCTGTTTTTCGTCAACGCAGATTTAAGACACTACCGGGAATAGAGAGTAGAGGACAGCAAACAGCAGGGAATTGTTTTCTATTCCCTACTGGCTACTCCCTATTCCCTGTTTTTCTACGTCGGCGTGGCTGCTGCTGCGACCGGCTGCGTCGCCAACGCGGAGTGCACCAGTTCCGCCGGCCAGATGTACACGGCCAGCCGTCGCGAGTAGTGCAGCACCAACTCCTGATTCGGCAGCTCGATGCCTATCGCTGTCCCCAGATCGTTGCGCTCGATCTCCGCCTCCGCCTCTTCGAGCGGCCAGGGCACATGGTGCAGGTTGGCTCGGATCGGCTGTCCGGCGCGGTTGGTGCTGAATACGCAATTGCGCTCTGAAAAGAAGTATTCGAGCGATCCCGGCCGGATTTCCGCCGTCTTGTGCGTCGGTCCCAGTCCCCGGTAGCGCGCTTTGAAGATCACCTCGGGCCGCGAGAAGCGCCGCCGGCTGTAAAACGCGAACTCCCGCTCCGAGCGTTGCTCGAGGTGCATCTCCGCCAGCTTGTAGGGCAGGTGATAGACGACATGCGCCACAGCAACTGCCAGCGGATTGCTGGAATCGACCGAAAAACAGTAGATTCCCGGCGTCCCCGTGAAACGGTCGCGCACATAGGTCCGCAAATTCAGGTCGGGAAAGCTGCGCAGCCCCGGAATGGACGGCACGCCGCGGATTTTGATGCGATCCAGCCAGAAGGGCACCGCCCCCAGCCACGCCGATCCCTGATACGAATCGGCTTCAAGCCACTCCGGAAGCAAAGCCTCGATCACTGGGGCTGCAATCGGCCAGTGCGCAAAAAGCAGATCGTTCCAGCGCTGGGTCATGGCCCAGCGTCCTGGCGGCAATGGCCGCGGTTTGTGCGACGTCCGCACTAAGAACTCCCGCACCAAAAACTCCTGTACCGACGCTCCCCCCGGGTCGCGCTCTTGCGGCGCTTCGCCTTCCGGATAGGGTCTATTATTCACCTTCGCACGCGCCAAAGTGAATCACAGGCCATCGGGAAACAGACCCCGCCGCGCGGGTGCACCCCCATGACGTATTCTGTCCGCGAGACGATCCTCATGTCCAGTGAAACTTTTCTGCCTCCCGGCGCCCGCACGCAATCCGAAGTTTTCGCCGTCCATGGCGCCGATCCCGAGATCCTTGCTTTCGCCATGGCCAAGTACTCCCGCTCCGCGCTCTCCATGCGCGAGTCCCTGACCGAAATCAGCGCCCAGCGCGCCGAGCAGTTCCTGAATACCTTTTATTTTCAGTACGGCCATCGCTCCATCGCCGACCTCGCCCACATCGCATTCGCGGTCGAGCGCCTGAGCCTGCTGGCCGCCGTCGTGCTTGTCGACGAGGCACGCTGGGACGGCCAGGAACGGTCGACACGGTATCAAAATTTCCTCGCATCAGGCTGGTATTTTCCTGGCTTTGGAGAAGATTCTACCTCCGCGAAGCTTTATGCCGAAACCATCGAGAATCTTTTCAGCGCCTATCAGCGCGTCTCCGCCGCGGTTCTCGATCTGCTCCGCGGCCGCGTCGCCCGCCCCGAGGCCCTCAAGCCCGAGGCCTATGAGCGCACGCTTCGTGCACGCGCGTTCGACGTGGCCCGCTATCTGCTGCCGCTTGCGACCAACACGTCACTTGGGCAAATTGTGAGCGCACGCACCCTCGAAACGCAGGTCTCGCGGCTGCTTTCAAGCCCCACCGCCGAGGTGCGGCTGCTGGGTGAGAAACTGCGCGACGCTGCCATCGGCCCCGCCTGGAACCTGAACGCCCGGGCTGCTCAGGCCTTCATCGACAAACTTTCAGCCGCCGAAGAACAAGCTTCAGGTTTCAGGGGTCAGGGGTCAGGAGGGGCTGTAGAGGCGGGGAGCCTCGCCGCGGAAGCTGCCGCGCTCTTCACTCGCGAGATCCGCACCGCGCCTACGCTCGTGAAGTACGCCCAGCCCAATGCCTACCTCATCCAATCCCAGGCCGAGTTGGCGCAGGCTGCAGCCGAGATTTTCAAAAATCTGCCCATTGCGCCGGCGCCGCTCGTGGATTTGGTTGAGCGGACAGAATCGCTCGAAGTCGAGCTTGCCGCGACCCTTCTCTATTCGGTCAGCCACCACCCCTACCGATCGATTCGTGATCTTGTTTCGGGCCTGCCCGACTCTCAGGTTTTGGAATTGATTGAGTTAGGGGTGAGGCACCGCGGCCGCCACGACGAGGCACTTCGTGCTTTTCACGCTGGGGCCGCTCTTCGGTTCGATTTGCTCATGGACATCGGCGGCTTCCGCGACATGCACCGCCATCGCCGCTGCACGCAAATCATCCAGGGATTCACTTCGCAGCACGGCTACGAGACTCCCGGCGCGGGCGACCTGCCGGCCGGACCCGACGATGATTTGGACGGCGATTTCGATATTCTGGCCGCGGCCGGAGTTCTCGGCGATTACCGCTTCGCCGTCGAATCCGCGCACCGCGCCGCCGCCCAAATTGCCGCCGGTCCCGCGCCCGAGGCCGCGCAATCGGCGCAGTATCTCTTCCCACTGGCTACGCGCATCCGCGCGCTTTTCAAAATGGACTTCGCCGAGGCTCAGTACATTACGGAACTGCGTTCGGGGCCGGCTGGCCACTTCAGCTATCGCCGCGTGGCCTGGGAGATGTTTTTAGCCTTGCAGCGCCAGCACCCTGGGCTGGCAAAGCACATCCGGGTAACGGATTTTACGCAGCCGATCGACCTGTTTCAGCGGTGAGAAAAGCAGGGGCCAAGGTACCGAGGGAACAAGGGACCGAGAAGACAGGAAGTAGGGAGTAGACGCGCGCTTCCCACCCTTTCCGCAAAAGGCGCGGAAAGGATGGGGCACGGAAGCGCTGGCACGGCGCCGTTTTCTTGTTCCCTTGTTCCCTCGGTCCCTTGGTCCCTGTCTTCACCACCCCATCTCCCGCATGTGGTCCAGGATGATTTCGCTGAAGTGGTCCATGCGCTCGGGGCGGCGCTTTAGCGGCAATGGCAGCACTGCGGCCAGACGCGCCGCCTGCTCCCGGTTGATCTTCCGCGCCGAGGTTCCGTAGTAGGTGCGGCTCGCCGCCTCCACGCCATAGATTCCCGGGCCCCATTCCACTTCGTTGAGGTAGAGCTCC
>Ga0182014_10002127_pt1 | contig 25451 bp, 27 predicted proteins | sample 612S2DmetaG_FD_120489 | JGI IMG/M metagenome (GOLD analysis project Ga0182014, IMG submission 120489) | Permafrost microbial communities from Stordalen Mire, Sweden - 612S2D metaG | ecosystem: Environmental > Terrestrial > Soil > Wetlands > Permafrost | place: Sweden: Stordalen | collected...
CAACGACTATGCGGCGGTCATCGAGGGCCAGCGCGCCGGCAACATCCAGATCGGCTACTACGGTCCGGCTTCCTTCGCGCGCGCCCGCCTCACCGGCGTGAAGACCGACGCCTTCGTGATCGATGTCAACGCCGACGGCTCCAAGGGCTATTATTCGGTGTTCTACGTTCTCGCCAAGAGCCCATACCAGAAGCTCGAGGATCTGAAGGGCAAGAACCTCGGACTGGTCGATCCCAACTCGACTTCCGGCAACAACATGCCGCGCTTCAAGATGAACCAGATGGGCGTCGATCCCGACACGTACTTCTCGCAGGTGCTGTTCACCGGAAGCCATGAGAACGCGGTGCTGGCGCTGGCGCAGGGCACGGTCGACGTCGCCGCCAACTGGTGGAACGCCGAAGACGATTCCAACCTGACGCGGATGCTCGCCAAGAACATGGTGAAGACGAGCGAAGGCACCCCGCTGAAGAAGGCGGACTTCCGCATCATCGTGAAGTCCGACCTGATCATCAACTCGCCCTACGCCTATCTGAGCGAGCTTCCCGAGGACATGAAAGCCGCGATCAGGAAGGCGTTCCTGGAAGCGCCGGAAAAGGACAGCGAGGCGTTCAAGAAGCTGTCCGACGGCAAGAACCTGCCCTGGCAGACCATCACCAACGACGACTACAACAAGACCATCGAGCTGATCAAATTCGTCGACAATCTTCGCAAGAAGGCGTCCTGATCGCGAGGTCTGGAAACGTCGAGCCGGGTCCCCGTGACCCGGCTCTTTTGTTTGCGCTGAAAACACGGATCGCATGACCCTCGCCGTAAGCCTTCTTCCCGATCAGCAGCTCGCCGCGCTGAACCAGGCCTATCGCAAGGCGGTGGCGCGCAAGCGCCTTCGCGTGGCGCTCGGCGCGGCGGTGTTCTTCGCGGCCCTCGTCGTCGCCTCGGTCGGGGCGGAAGTGAATTTGCGCACGCTGTTCACCTATTTCGGCCATTTCGTCAGCTATTTCGACCGCATTCTCACCCTGGAGAACGGCAACCGGGTCTGGACCGACATCGGCGAATGGCTGTGGGGATGGCGCAAATGGTCGTTCTATCTCGGCGAGACCATCCTGATCAGCTATGTCGGCACGCTGTCCGGTGCGGTGCTCGCCTTTGCGCTGAATTTCCTGGCGGCGGAAAACACCTCGCCTGCGCCATGGCCGCGCTTCGTCGTCAAGCGCTTCATGGAATTCTGCCGCACGGTCCCCGATATCGTGTTCGCCCTGATCTTCGTCATCGCCTTCGGCCTTGGCCCGATGGCGGGCGTGCTCGCCATCACCATCCATTCCGTCGGTGCGCTCGGCAAGCAGTATATGGAGATGGTCGAGAACATCGACATGAAGCCGGTCGAAGGGGTGCGCTCCACCGGCGCGGACTGGATTTCGTGCATGCGGTTTGCGGTGCTGCCGCAGGTGTCGGCGGGCTTCGCCAGCTACACGCTGCTGCGTTTCGAGATCAATGTGCGCGGCGCCTCGGTGATGGGATTTGTCGGTGCCGGCGGCATCGGGCAGGAGCTCGTGGTCGCGATCCGCAAATTCTACTACTCGGACGTCAGTGCGATCCTGTTGATGATCATCGCCTCGGTGTTCGTCATCGATATCGGCACCGGCTGGATCCGCGGGCGGTTGTTCGGCAGGGATCGTCGCGCATGAGCAAATTGCCGTCACCGGATTCCGATGGTCTGCGCGCGCGGTATCCTGCCGTGTTCGACCGGCCCGCTTCGGCGCGGCTTGCGACGCCGTTGATGCTGCTCGGCGCCTTCGGCATCTTCGCGTTCGGCCTGGTCCATCTCGGCTTCTCCCCGGCGCGGATGCTGTCGGGACTGCACCAGCTCGGCTGGATCACGATGATGATGATCCCGCCGGATCCCGGCGCTTCGCTGCCGCTCTATCTGAAGGCGCTCGGCGAAACCCTTTCGATCGCGCTGCTCGGCACCACGCTCGCCGCGGTGTTCGCGCTGCCGGTCAGCCTGCTGGCGGCCAGGAACATCGTGCCGTCCAATCTCTTGCGCTTTCCGGTGCGCCGCTTCCTCGATTCGATCCGCGGCGTCGATACGCTGATCTGGGCGCTGGTCTGGATCAACGTCGTCGGGCTCGGCCCGTTTGCCGGCGTGCTGGCGATCGCGGTGTCGGATTTCGGCGCGTTCGGCAAGCTGTTCTCCGAGGCGATCGAGGGCGCGGACCAGAAGCAGGTCGAGGGCATCCGCGCCTCCGGCGGCAACGCGCTGCACGAAATCCGCTTCGGTCTCTTGCCGCAGGTGCTGCCTGTGATCGCGGGGCAGGTGCTGTATTTCATCGAGTCGAACACCCGCTCCGCCACCATCATCGGGATTGTCGGCGCCGGCGGCATCGGCCTGCAACTGGCCGAGCAGATCCGGGTGCTGGAGTGGCAGAAGGTGTCGTTCCTGATCCTGATGATCCTGGTGGCGGTCGCCGCGATCGACTGGATCTCCGGCAAGCTCCGCTTCGCCATCATCGGCAAGCGCGCGGTGGTCTGACCCGGAGCCTAAGCGTTCTCCACCACGAATTCGATGCGCTCGGCGGCGAAACGCGAGCGCTTGGTCACGAGCGGCCTGCCGTCGGGATCGACGTCGGTGCTGTCGACCACGAGGACGGGGCGCCCCAGCGCAAGATCGAGCCGTGCGGCGTCGGCGGCGTCGGCAATCGCCGCGGTGATCCTGGTCGAGGCGCGGCGATAATCGCGGATGCCGTAATGTGCCAGCAGCTTGGTCATCGAGCGGGTCGTGGCGAAGACGCGCCCGGCGTCGGGGAAGCGCTCGGCGGAAAGCCAGGTGGTGCTGACGCAGATCGGGGTGCGGTCGGCCAGCCGCAGCGCCTCGATCCGGATCAGCGGTGCGCCGGTCTTCAAGGCGAGTTCCCGCGCCAGTTCGCGCGTCGCGAGGTCATCCGAGGCGTCGATCAACTGGCCCCGCGGCTCATGGCCGCCGGCGCCGACGATTTCGGAAAACCGCGTGCGTGAGCGCAGGGGATAGGCGAGCTTCTGCGCCTCGACATAGGTGCCGCTGCCGCGCTCGGCGCGCACCAGCCCGCGCTCGGCCAGGGCGGCCAGCGCGCGGCGCACGGTATGCCGATTGACCCGATAGGTCTCGGCGATCTCCATCTCGCCCGGCAGCTTTTCGCCGGCGGCAAAGCGGCCGTCGGCGATGCCGCGCTCGATGCCGTCGGCAACCTGCCGCCACAGGGCAACGCCGGAGGCCGCGTCCTGCAGGCTCATGATGCTGAAAAGCCTCGAAAGCGCATCGGAAAAATCACCTTGTTGTCACGAAACATTCATGGCATACGGCTACGAAGTTGTCTAGTATCTTAGACAACTTGATTCCGGCAAGAAACTGAGTTCGAGAAGGCTGACATGACCGCGAGCGGCGAGAACGGCAGGCAGGCCCTGCGCCAGGCGGCGATGGCGGTGCTGGCGCATTCCGATGCGGCTGATATTGCCGACCGGCTCGGCGCCATCGCGGTTCCCGCGCATGAGGATCTGCGCGAGCCGGAGAACGGCCTGGTCATGCTGCGCGGCCGTATTGGCGGCGACGGTGCGCCGTTCAATCTCGGCGAGGCCACGGTTTCGCGCGCGGCGGTGCGGCTGGCGGGCGGCGAGGTCGGCTTCGGCTACACGCTCGGCCGCGACCGGCAGAAGGCGCGGATGATCGCGCTGTGCGACGCGCTGGTGCAGTCGGATGAATTTTCGGACGCGGTGGAAGCCAAAGTGCTGGCGCCGCTACGGGCGGCCATGATCGCCGAACGGCGCCGCAAGGCGCGGGAGACCGCGGCGACGCGAGTCGATTTCTACACGCTGGTGCGTGGGGAAGGCTGAACGATGACGACAGTTGCCGAACTGCCAGCGGGTTTTGCCGACAAGGTGCGGTCGGCGCAATCGACCTTCCGTTCCGTGATGGATGCGATGGCGCGCCCCGGCAGCGTTCAGCGCATCGCGGTCGTCAGCGGCGCGCCGTCGCCTTGCATGCGCGGCACGGCTGCGATCGCCTTGACGCTGTTCGATCACGACACCCCGGTCTGGCTCGATCCGGCGATGTCGGAAACTTCCGACGTGACGAAATGGCTAAAATTCCACACCGGTGCGCCTGTCATCGCGGATTCCTCGGTCTGCCATTTTGCGCTGATCGGCGACGCGCCGGCGCTGCCGCCGCTCGATCGCTTCGCCTTCGGCAGCAATGAATACCCGGACCGTTCGACCACGCTGATCCTGCAGGTGGCAAGCCTGACGCAGGGACCGCGCTTCGAATTGCGCGGCCCGGGCATCGACGGCACGGCCGTGTTGCAGGCGACCCTTCAGCCCATCGACCTGTTCGAGCGGCTGGCGGTCAATGTCGAGATGTTTCCGCGCGGCGTCGATGTCGTGTTGGTGGACGACGACGCCGTTGTCGCGATACCGCGCACCACGCGGCTTGTCGCTAAAGGAGACTAACGCATGTATGTCGCCGTCAAGGGAGGCGAACGCGCCATCGAGAACGCGCATCGGTTGCTGGCGCACGAACGCCGCGGCGATCGCGACGTTCCCGAAGTGACGCTGGAGCAGATTTCCGGACAGCTTGGGCTGGCCGTCGACCGCGTGATGTCCGAAGGCTCGTTGTATGACCGGGAGCTTGCGGCGCTCGCTATCAAGCAGGCGCGCGGCGACATGATCGAGGCGATCTTTCTGGTGCGGGCCTTCCGCGCCACCTTGCCGCGCTTCGGCGCCACCGAGCCGGTCGACACCGGCGACATGCAGGTGCGGCGGCGGATTTCCTCGACCTTCAAGGATATTCCCGGCGGCCAGATTCTCGGGCCGACCTTCGATTACACCCACCGGCTGCTGGATCCGCAACTGGCCGAGGGGCATGTTCCCGAATGGCCGGCGACATCGGATGCGCCGGCTGCGGCGATGCCGCGGGTCACCGACATCCTCGGCCGCGACGGCCTGATCGAGGCCTCGCCGCAAGCCGATGGCGATGTGCCTGTGGGGGACCTCACCCGCGAGCCGCTGAGCTTTCCCGCCGACCGCGATCTGCGGCTGCAGAACCTGGCGCGCGCCGACGAGGGGTTCCTGCTGGCTCTCGGCTATTCGTCGCAGCGCGGCTACGGCCGCAACCACCCCTTTGCCGGCGAAATCCGCTTCGGCGAGGTCGAGGTGGAATTTTGGGCCGAGGAGGTCGGCTTCGCCGTGCCGCTCGGCCCGGTCGCGCTGACCGAATGCCAGATGGTCAACCAGTTCAAGGGCTCGGCCACCGAAGCGCCGTGCTTTACCCGCGGCTACGGACTTGCGTTCGGGCAGAGCGAGCGCAAGGCGATGTCGATGGCGCTGGTGGATCGCGCGTTGCGCGCCCGCGAACTCGGCGAGGAAGTGGTCGCACCCTCGCAGGACGAGGAATTCGTGATGTCGCATTCGGACAATGTGCAGGCGACCGGCTTTGTCGAGCATCTCAAGCTGCCGCATTATGTCGACTTCCAGTCGGAACTCGGCCTGCTGCGCAAGCTGCGCAAGGAGTTCGAGCAGGCGGATGGATTGCCCGACCTGCAGGAGGCCGCGGAATGAACGCGCCGGCCTATAATTTCGCCTATCTCGACGAACAGACCAAGCGGATGATCCGCCGCGCCATCCTGAAGGCGATCGCGATTCCCGGCTACCAGGTGCCGTTCGCCAGCCGCGAGATGCCGATGCCCTATGGCTGGGGCACCGGCGGTGTGCAGGTGACGGCGGCGATCCTCGGGCCGTCCGATGTGCTCAAGGTGATCGACCAGGGCTCCGACGACACCACCAACGCGATCTCGATCCGGAAATTCTTCGCCAAGACCGCCGGCGTCGCAACCACGACCGCGACGGCCGAGGCCACCGTGATCCAGACCCGGCACCGGATTCCGGAAGCGCCGCTGCATGCCGGCCAGGTGCTGGTCTATCAGGTGCCGATCCCCGAGCCGCTGCGCTTCCTGGAGCCGCGCGAGACCGAGACGCGGCGGATGCATGCGCTCGGCGAATACGGGCTGATGCACGTCAAGCTCTATGAGGACATCGCCCGCTTCGGCCATATCGCCACCTCCTACGCCTATCCGGTGAAGGTCAACGCCCGCTACGTCATGGACCCGTCGCCGACGCCGAAATTCGACAATCCCAAGATGGACCATTGTCCGGCGTTGCAATTGTTCGGCGCCGGCCGCGAGAAGCGGATCTATGCGATCCCGCCGCATACCTCGGTCGTGTCGCTTGATTTCGAGGATCACCCGTTCACGCGCTACCGCTTCGACGCGCCCTGCGCGCTGTGCGGGGCCAGCGATTCCTATCTCGACGAAATCGTCACCGACGACCAGGGCGGCCGGATGTTCGTCTGCTCCGATACCGATTACTGCGAGACCCGCCAAGGCCAGGGTCACCGCGGCACCGAGAACGCGGCTCCGCACAAGGAGAACGCGCATGGTTGAGGACAACAACGCCATCCATGGCGACCAGCCGTTGCTGGTCGCGGAGCGATTGGGCAAGAGCTACGGCCGGCTGGTCGCCTGCCGCGACGTGTCGTTCGCGCTCTATCCCGGCGAGGTGCTGGCGATCGTCGGCGAATCCGGCTCCGGCAAGACTACGCTGTTGCAGTTGTTGTCGGCGCAGCTGGCGCCGAGCGCGGGCAAAGTCTCGTACCGGATGCGCGACGGGGTATTGCGCGACCTGGCGGCGCTGGGCGAGGCAGAGCGGCGGTTTCTGTTCCGCACCGACTGGGGCTATGTGCACCAGGACCCCGCGCAGGGCCTGCGGATGGCGGTGTCGGCTGGCGCCAATGTCGGCGAGCGGCTGATGGCGGTGGGCTGGAACCATTACGGCCGCATCCGCGACACCGCGTCGTCGTGGCTGGAGCGGGTCGAGATCGATATCGGCCGCATCGACGATGCGCCGCGGACCTATTCCGGCGGCATGCGGCAGCGGCTGCAGATCGCGCGCAATCTGGTCACCGAGCCGCGGCTGGTGTTCATGGACGAGCCGACCGGCGGCCTCGACGTCTCGGTGCAGGCACGCCTGCTCGATCTGATGCGCAATCTGGTCAGCGAGCTGAATCTCGCCGCCATCGTCGTCACCCATGATCTCGCCGTGGCGCGGCTGTTGTCGCACCGGGTGATGGTGATGAAGGGCGGCCGCGTCATCGAGACCGGGTTGACCGATCAGGTGCTGGACGACCCGCGCGAGCCCTATACCCAGTTGCTCGTCTCCTCGATTTTGCCGGCATGAGTGATTGAGCCAATGACTGCGATGATCGATATCCGCGACGCCGAAAAGACCTTCACCATGCATCTGCAGGGTGGGGTGGAATTGCCTGTGGTGCGTGGCGTCTCCTTTCAGGTCCAGGCCGGCGAATGCGTGGTGCTGTCGGGCCCGTCGGGCGCTGGAAAATCCTCGATCCTGAAGATGATTTTCGGAAACTACCGCTGCGACGGTGGCAAGATCGGCATCCGGCACGAGGGTGCCGAGATCGATCTCGCCCAAGCCGAGCCGCGGCAGATCCTCAGCGTCCGCCGCAACACCATCGGCTATGTCAGCCAGTTCCTGCGCGCGGTGCCGCGGGTCGCGACGTCGGACGTGGTCGCCGAGCCCCTGATCGCAGCCGGCATGGCGCGGGAGCAGGCGCGCCAGCAGGCCGAGGGCCTGTTGCGGGTGCTGAACATTCCGGAACGGCTGTGGGGATTGCCGCCTTCGACCTTTTCGGGCGGCGAACAGCAGCGCGTCAACATCGCGCGCGGCTTCATTTCGGATCTGCCGATCCTGCTGCTGGACGAGCCGACGGCCTCGCTGGATGCCGTCAACCGCGCCGTGGTGGTGGATCTGATCGATCAAAAGAAGCGCGCAGGCGTTGCCATGGTGGCGATCGTCCATGACGACGAGATTCGCAATCTGATCGCCGACCGTATCGTCGACGTGACATCGTTTGCCGCAGCGGCATGAGGGAACATGTTTGAGATGACTTCGACCGGATCCGAAACCGTCATCGGCAATGCCAGGGTCGTGCTGGCGGACCGCGTGATCGAGCGCGGCTGGGTCGCCGTCGCCGACGGCCGCATCGCCGAATTCGGCGAGGGCAGGGCCCCCGCGGGAGCCGAGGATGCCGGCGGTGACCTGATCATGCCCGGCCTGATCGAGCTGCACACCGACCATCTCGAAGCCCACTACGTGCCGCGCCCAAAAGTGTTCTGGGATCCGATCGCCGCCGTCGTCTCCTATGACGGGCAATTGGCGACAAGCGGTATCACCACCGTGCTGGATTCCTTGCGGGTCTGGCGCGAGGACGGCGCCGAGGAAGTCGACGGCCGGGCAGGGGTGCTGGCACAAGCCATCGCTGCCGCGCGCGAGGCAGACCTGCTGCGCTCCGACCACTTCCTGCATCTGCGCTGCGAAATCCCGATGCCGAGCGTGGTCGAGGAAGCCAAGGAACTGATCGGGCGGCCGGACGTGCGGCTGATGTCGCTGATGGACCACACCCCGGGGCAACGCCAGTTTCGCGACGAGGGCAAGCTGCGCGACTATTATCGCGGCAAGGGCGCCGGCATGACCGACGCCGAGCTCGACGTGCTGTTCGAGCGACGCTTTGCCTACCAGAAGGCCTATGCGGCGACCAATATGCGCGCCATCGTGGCGCTGGCGCAAGAATACGGAATTCCGCTCGCCAGCCATGACGACACCACCGACGAGAACGTCACCGATGCGGTCCGGGACCGGGTTTCGGTGGCGGAATTTCCGACCACGATCGAGGCCGCGCGCGGACTGCACCAGGCCGGCATTGGCATCCTGATGGGCGCGCCGAATGTAGTGCGCGGCGGGTCGCATTCCGGCAACATCGCAGCCGTCGATCTCGCCCGCGAAGGGCTGCTGGACATTCTGTCGTCCGACTACATTCCCTCCAGCCTGCTGATGGCGGCGCTGCAATTGCCGCAGCGCGTCCCCGACATCGATCTGGCGTCGGCGGTGCGCACCGTCACCCGGACGCCGGCCGAGGCGGTGGGGCTCGCCGACCGCGGCGAGATCGCCGCCGGCAAGCGCGCCGACCTGATCCGCGTCCATGTGGCGCGCGACATCCCGGTGGTGCGCAGCGTCTGGCGTGAAGGACATCGCGTGGCATGAGCCCAGCACCTGATATCATCGCCGACCAGACCGCCGCGATCGGGCCGGGGCGCCTGGTTCTTGTCGTGGGCCCAAGTGGCGCCGGCAAGGACACTTTACTTCGTTTCGCGAAGGCGGCCTGTGTCGAGAACGGGAATATCGTGTTCCCGCGCCGCATCATCACGCGTGAGGCGTCGGCGTCGGAGGACAATGAAGAGGTTAGCGACGGCACGTTTCTGGAGGCGCTGGCGCGCAACGAATTCGCCATGCATTGGCAGGCGCATGGCCATTGCTACGCATTGCCGCGCGCGATCGACGACGATATCCGCGCCGGGCGCACCGTGGTCGCCAACGTGTCGCGCACCGTGATCCCTGCGATGCGGCGCGGCTATGCCGAAACCGTGGTGGTGGCCGTTACGGCGCCGCCGAACGTTTTGGCCGAACGGCTGGCGATGCGGGGCCGCAGCAGCGATGGCAGGATCGAGCAACGGCTGCTTCGCACCGTCGAGGATGCGTCGGCGGCGCCGGATGTCACCATCGTCAACACCGGCAACGCCGAATATCATGGTCGCCAGTTGGTTCGGATCATCAAGGGCGAGAAGTGGGACGACTAAGCGGGGAGGGAGCCATGAGCGTGATTGCAACGATCGAACAGCTCGAGGCGATCTACGGCCAGCCCAACGAGGCCTCCACCGTCAAGGTCACCGACCGCGTCACGCCGTCCTATCGCCTGCTGATCGACAAGTCGCCGTTCGCGGCGCTGGCGACCTGCGGGCCGGAGGGGCTGGACTGCTCGCCGCGCGGCGATCTGCCAGGTTTTGTCCGGGTCCACGATGAAAAGACGTTGATGATGCCGGATCGCCGCGGCAACAACCGCGTCGACTCCTTGCGCAACATCGTCCGGGATCCCCGGGTCGCGCTGCTGTTCCTGATCCCGGGTTCCGGCTCGACGCTGCGCGTCAACGGCCGCGCGCAGGTGTCTGACGATGCCGAGCTGCTGGCTTCGTTCAGGATGGACGGCAAATTGCCGCGCACGGTGATCGTGATGACGGTAAATGAAATCTATTTCCAGTGCGCCCGCGCCATTGTGCGGTCGGAGCTGTGGAATCCGGACAAGCGGGTCGACCCCAAGACGCTCCCGACGCCGGGCCGGATCCTCGCCGAGATGAGCGAAAACCGCGTCGGCGGCGAGAGCTATGATCGCGAATGGCCGGAGCGCGCGCGCCAGACGCTGTGGTGACGTCCACGGTCGTACCGTTAATCCGCAGCGGCCGATCGTGGATCAGCCGATTCTCCCAATTCAATTGACTTCCGCTTTCGGCTGCATCTCCGACGTGGTCGGGTTTGCTGCTGGCTCGATCCGGGACGGATACGCCTGTCCCGCTCCGAACTGACATGGCTAATCGTTCGTTAAATATAGCGACAGTTTTATGCATTTCGCTTTACGTGACGTCCAGTCGCCCGCCGTATGGTTCTCTGACGAACGGCGGGTCAGCCGAATAGCCGCATGGAAACGACGACATGAGAGCGTTCGCGCGACATACCGAATATTCGAAGGGCCGGTTGCTGGTCGTCGATGACGATCTGGTGCAGCGGACCATCATTGGAAGGATCGGCGCCAAACTGGGATATGACGCCGTCATAGCATCCACCTTCGATATCGCTTCCGAGCTCCTGCAAACGCAGGCCTTCGATATCATGACGCTGGATCTGTCGCTCGGCGAGCGGGACGGCGTCGAACTGCTGCGCTTGATTGCCGATCTGAAGTTGAACGCGATGCCCATCGTCGTCATCAGCGGCTGCGAAGAACGCATATTGAATACGACGAGAAGGGTAGGCCAGGCGCTTTCGCTTTCCTTGAGCTGCTGCCTCGCCAAACCTCTCAATCTGGACAATCTGCGCGAAGCGCTTCAAGCGCCCGCCCTGGATCGGGTCGCGTCGGCCGGCGAAGCACCGGCCCTCGCGATCGATCGCGAAAGAATTCTGGCTGGGCTTTCGGGGAACGAGTTCTATGCGGAATTCCAGCCCAAGGTCGATCTGCGAACCGGCCATGCGATCGGGGCCGAGGCATTGGCGCGCTGGCGCTTGCCTGAATTCGGCGTCGTTTCACCGGTGGTTTTCATTCCGCTGGTCGAAAAATTCGGCCTGATGCCCGAACTGACGAACCGCATCCTCTCCTCGGCGATCGCCGATGCCCGGAAACTGGTGCAACAGCACCCGGGCTTCGCTGTCGCGGTAAACCTGTCCAGCTCGCTGTTGACCGATTTGACGCTCCCGGAGCGGATCGAGGGCATCCTGCGGCAGGAAGGTGTGGCGGCGGAATCCCTCATCGTCGAGGTCACCGAGAGCGTCGCCATGTCCGACGTCGATGCTGCGATGGACATCCTTGTGCGGCTCAGGATCAAGGGTATCGGCACCGCGATCGACGATTTCGGCACCGGGTTCTCGTCGCTGTCGGCGCTCGCGAAGCTTCCCTTCAGCGAATTGAAGATCGACCAGTCCTTTGTAAAGGGCTGCGATACCGACGAGGACATGATGAAGGTCGTGGAAGCCTCGATCGGGCTTGCCAGGGCCTTCAGGATGAAGGTGGTCGCGGAAGGGATCGACAGCCCCCATACGCTTGCCAGGATCAGGCATGCCGGCTGTGATGTCGGGCAAGGCTATCTGTTCGCCCCTTCGTTGCGATTCGAACGGGCCGAAAGCTGGTTTGCGGACCGCAACGCCCGCAGCACCGAGCCCCTCGAAGAAATCGGGGCCCGGTGAGCAGATGATCGGTGACATCATCGAAATCGAACGTGCAAGGCACGCCATGGGCGACGTCGCGGATATCCCGGTAAGGGACACTGCGGGGGACCGGATTTCGAGCGGAGAAATCGGCAGCCCGATCGATATTCGCCGGTTCGTCGATCGGGTCGTTGCCGAGATCAGGTCAAGCTGGAACGGCGTCGAAGGTATCGGACTTCTTCCCAACAGGGAGAGGTGAGCGGGGAAGCCTGGGCAAGCCGTTCAACCCGGTTCATCTCGCCTCAGCCCGGCTTCAGACTGCGCCGTCCGAGCACCAGCAGCACCACGGTCACGGCCTCGACCAGCATCGGCGGCCCCATCGTCGCGTCGAATCCGCTTGTGGCGATGGTGATGAGGCGGCCCGCCAGCGTCATGCCGACCAGCATCAGCGGCGCGGTCCAGTAGCGGGCGTCGTTGCGGACCACGCCGAGCAGCGCCAGGATACCCGCGGTGCCGAAGAAGCCGATGAAATCGCCGCGCAGGGTCGCGAGCCCCAGCGGAGCGATCGCGCCGATGCCGAGCTTGGCGGCGGCCTTCGCCGGATCGAGCAGGAAACCCAGCGCCAGAACGATGTACAGGAGGCCGGAGAGGCCGATCAACACACGCAACGTCTTTTGCAAAACTCACTCCCCTTGAAAGCGGGCCATCGGGCCCATCGTTAATTCAGCATGGACGGTGTCAATTGTTTCCGATTGGACCCGGTCGCGCAACGTCAATCCGCGTCGCGCGCGCAGCGAAATCCGATCAGCAGCGAGCGGCGATCGAGCTTGCGATCCTGTTTCTCGTCATCCGACATCTGCGGGTTTCCCTGCGGGTTTTTTGGCTGTGGTGATGCCGGCGGTCATCACGAAGGCCGATGTGCTGGCCGACATCGTGCGATCGGAGCCTGCCGGCGGCGGCGAAGTTGGCATCGCGGAAGGTCCTCCCCGGGCGGTTGCCGCGCCGGCCACGCTTCTTATTGACATTAATAGTGCCATATTATTAGCTTCCAGACAAGACGACAGTCTTCGCCTATCCTGCGGCCGCCGTGCGGCATTCACACGGCCGAACGAGGACTGTACGAAGGGACGGCATGAACGATCTCGGCAAATCAATTCAATACCGGCTGACCGCGGCCAAGACCGCGCAGGAGGCGGATGGCCGCAAGCACCGCTCGCAGAAGAGCCAGGTGCTGATCGTCAACGCCATGCTCGAACTGGTCGCCCGGGGCAATCTCGAGCCGAGCGCCGACCAGATCGCGGAAATCGCAAAGGTCGGCCGGCGGTCGGTGTTCCGTCATTTCAGCGACATGGACACGCTCTATCGCGAGATGACCCACAGCATCGCCGCGACGATGGGAGCGATCGTGCAGCAGCCTTTCCAGGCGGCCGACTGGCGCGGGCAGATTATCGAGCTGGTCGATCGCCGCGCGGCGGGTTACGAGAAAATGAAGCCGTTCCTGCTCGCCGGTCTGGTTCACCGCCATCGTTCCGCATTTTTGAAAGCGGCGCATGCCCGGTTTGTGGGGATGTTGAGAGACATCCTGACGGGAATTCTCCCCCGGGACATTGCCCGCGATGCCATTCTGGTCGAGGCGCTCGACATGCTGCTCGGCTTCGAGAGCTGGAACCGGCTGCGCGAAGACCAGGGTCTCGGCATCGCAAAATCCAAACGTGTCCTGAAGCAGGCGATCGAAGCGCTTCTGGATTGTCAGGCCGGGCAGGATCCGCGACGGGCGGAAGCTTCTTGAGGAGCGATTTTGCTGCATCGCGGTGCCAGCCGGTATCTGACAAGCATCCTGCCTCATTTTCGTACAGCAAATGGTCACACACGGGGCTTCCGACTCTGCGAAACTGATCTATAATTGGCTTGGCAAATTGGCTTCACACCGCAGGAGTGGAGTTCATGAAGAGGCTCGTCGAGATTCGTAGCCAGGAATATATCTGCCGCGAGCGCGCGATGATGGATTCCGAGCGCAAGATTTTCTGGCTGGCCCAGGCCGAGGAGTGGGAGCAGCGCGCGCTCGACGAAATTGCGTTCCACTTCAGGGAATGCAACCTCGATCACGCGGATTCGCAAGCCACTGCGCACTAAGCCACTGCCCACTGACAAATCTCGGAACCGGGGCGGCGCGCCACGCCGACGATGCGGTAGTTCGCGAATGATCGACCAAGGGCACTTCCGCGCGCTCAGAATTGCTAGTGTCGCTGTTCCGGCCGCGTGATGGTCTGCCTGACCTCGGCGCCGCAGTCCGCGCACTCATAGACGAAGTCGATCCTGGCCATGCTCCAGTGCGGCTCGACCTCCCTGACATACATGGGAAGCAATCCGACGCAGCCGGGGCAGACGATCGGGGCGGTCTCGATCGCGTGTTGCTGGCGGTGCTGAGTGTAGGCTGGCATGTCGGCTCTCCTTCACGGTGGAAGACAGTGAACCTCAACCCCGGCGCGAACTTAACCCCGATGCTGCAATGCCGTTCATCAACTCTTTCGAACGGAGGAAGAACGAACCGATATTGTACGTGCCTGTGGCAATCCCGTAACATTTCGGTCCGTAACACTGTCCTTGCCGCTTGCGTCCGCGGGGCTCGGCCGCTCAACTGCGGCCGGAACCGCCAAACAAACAAGAAAACAAGGGAGGTACCTCGATGATTGGATTTTCCGTGCAACCGATCGGGCGCCGGGTCAGTTCGGAATTCGTACAAAAATACCGCTCGCTGCCGGTCGCCAATGTCAGCGATTGCATGTCGCGGCTGACCGGCGGAGGGCCGCGGCTGCGGCCGTACCACGGCGAGGGCGTGCTGTCGGGGCCGGCATTCACCGTGAAGACGCGCCCCGGCGACAATCTGATGGTGCACAAGGCGCTGGATATCGCCTCCCCCGGCGACGTGGTCGTGGTCGACGCCGGCGGCGACCTCACCAATTCGATCATCGGCGAGATCATGGTCAGCTACGCCATCAACCGCGGACTCGCGGGGCTGGTGATCAACGGTTCGATCCGGGATTCCGATGCGCTGCGCCGGCTGAACTTCCCGGTCTACGCGGCCGGCGTCACCCATCGCGGCCCGCTGAAGTCGGGTCCGGGCGAAATCGGCAGGGCCATCGCCTTCGACGGCATGGTGATCGAGCCCGGCGATCTCATCATCGGCGGTGGCGACGGCGTGCTCTGCATTCCCTTCGGCGAAGTCGAGGAGGTCTATCAGGCCGCCGCGGCCAAGAAGAAGGCGGAAGACAGGATCCTGGCCGATCTGAAGGCGGGAGGCGCGATGGACCGTGCCTGGGTCGACGACACGCTCCGGCAGCTGGGTTGCCGATTGCCGGGATAGCGCATGCCACCGTTCGGATGCGGTCCCGACCCCTCATGGTGAGGAGCGCGGCAACGCCGCGCGTCTCGAACCATCCGGCACGGCACACGCCGCCGTGATCCCCGGCAGCGACGTCGGACAGCGTCATGCCAAACCACGGCACAGCCGGGACGCAGCCTCCCGACATTTCGACTTGCGCGGCGCGACGCCAACGGAGAGAACGCCGGCGACATGCCGCATGACCGAAAGAAAATGTTCCTCGAAGGACCGATCGGCCGCGCACTGGCTCGGCTCGCGATTCCGATCGTCCTCGGCAATCTGCTGCAGACCGGCTACCAGTTGACCGATGCATTCTGGGTCGGACGATTGGGCGCGGCGGCGGTGGCGGCCATGTCGATCAGTTTTCCCGTCACCTTCCTGGTGATCGCGCTGGGCGCGGGCCTCGGCATCGCCGGGGCGACGCTGTCGGCGCAATACATGGGTGCGGGCCGGCAGGATCTCGTCAACCACGTCGCGGCGCAGACCATGATGATGGTGACGCTCACCTCTGCGGTTCTCGGTGCGGCGGGCTATGCGCTGGCGCCGCTGCTGCTCGATGTGCTGGGTGTCGCGCCCGACGTCCATGCCGGCGCGCTCGGCTTCATGCGGGTGTCCTTTGTCGGCATCATCTTCGTCCTCGTCTTTGCGATGTTTCAGGCGCTGATGCGCGGCGTCGGCGAAACCCGAACGCCGCTGTTGATCGTGTTCTGCACCGTGGTGCTGAATTTCCTGCTCGATCCCCTGTTCATTTTCGGCCTGGGGCCGTTGCCGCCGCAGGGCGTGATGGGGGCGGCGCTGGCGACGCTGGCGACGCAGGGGCTCGCGGCCGCGCTCGGGATCGCGATCTTCCTGCGCGGCCGTCACGGCATCCAGCTGTCGTGGCGCGGCTTTCGTCCCGACCCGGTCTATATCAAGCGTGCGTTCCTTCTTGGCCTGCCCGGATCGATCGAACTGGTGACGCGGGGCGTCGGGCCGATGCTGCTGTCCTTCCTGGTGGCGAGTTTCGGCACGGTGACCCTTGCGGGCTACGGCATCGGCTCCAACATCCTGCTATTCGTCACCATTCCCGCGATGGGGATGTCGCAGGCGGTTTCCGCCCTGGTCGGTCAGAACATGGGTGCCGGAAATCTGCAGCGCGCGGCGCGCGTGACCTGGCTCGGCGCCGGCGTCAGCTTTGCCATGCTCACGGCCGCGGGACTGGTCGCCTACGTCGTCGCGCCGGCGCTGGTGGCCTTCTTCGTGCCGCGCGAGCCTGACGTCATCGCCGAGGGCGCGCAGTTCATCCGGATCATGTGCCTGGCCTGGGGCGGCATCGGCGTGCAGCTCTGCGTGCTGTCCGCCTTCCGCGCCTCCGGCAACATGCTGGCGACCATGGTGATCGCGCTGGTCTCCCAGTTCATGTTGCAGTTTCCGCTGGCCTGCATTCTTTCCAAACATACGAGCTTGCAGGCCGAAGGCCTGTGGTGGTCGTTTCCCGTCACCACGGTCATCGTCGCGCTCGTTTCGGTGGGCTGGTTCGCGCAAGGCGGCTGGAAAAAGACGGTGCTGACGGAAGACGACCGGCAGGTCGCGCTGGTGGCCGAGGAAACCATTGCCGAAGAGGGGATTCGCTGAGCGCGCGGTTGCATCCGCAAAGCGGACGCAAGGTGATCCAAACAGGCTTCAACTCTCTCGAACCATTGCAAGAATACTATGTTGGATAATCGACATAGTTGATCTGCGTCAATCCGGTCTGGCCCTTCGATCCTAGGTTGCTGCCGTAGCCGCCGTCAAAAGCAGTGAGTGCTGACGTGCCGCGGCGGAGGGGGTTCGTCATGTCAATATCCAGTATCAGGATTGCGGCCGTTGTTGTTCTTGCGGCTGCGCTGTCGGCCACGGCCTACGCGGCGCCCCCCAAGGGCGGTGGAGGCGGTGGCGCTCCGCACGGCGGCGGCGGCGGCGGCGCACATGCGGGCGGCGGAGGTGGCGGCATGCACGCTGGTGGCGGCGGTATGCGCGCCGGCGGGGGCGCTATGCGCGCCGGTGGTGGTGCTCGCTTCGGCGGCGGCAGTGTTCGCCCCAGCGGCGGCGGTGCACGTTTCAGCGCGCGGCCGGCGGCATCGGGGCCCTCGGCTCGTCCGAACTTCGGTGCCAACACTGCACGCTCGACGTTTCGCGATACGCGATCCGCGACCACCGGCAATCCGGCAGGAACCGCAAGATTCAACGTGAAGCTCGACCACAACGTCAAATCCGGCGCGGTGCGCCAGACGCTGAACTCCGGCGCCGTCGCCGGTGCGCTGCGCAACAGGACGGCATTGCGCAATCCGAACAACCGCGCCCGCATCACCGCGACCGCGGCTACGGCGGCATGGCATAACGGACGCGATGGCGGCAATGGCTGGTGGCGACACCGCAACGGCGGATATGGATGGGTCGGCCCCCTGTACTGGCCGTTCGCCTACAACGACATGTACGACTATGGGATGTGGGGCAACGGCTACGACGATTCGTTCTGGGGCTACGGCTATGATGACATCTATGCCGGCCTGTTTGCGCCCTATGGCTACGACGACCTCGCCGGCTACCTGCCGCAAAATGCCCGGGCGAACCCGAATGGCGCCGCGCCGGCGCCCGCTGCCACCGCGGCGACGAGCACTCCGGCCGACCAGCTGACGCAGATGTGCGGCCAGGACAGCCGCGATATCGCCGGCCTGCCGATCGATCAATTCCAGCAGGCGATCCAGCCGACCGACGCACAGCGCGCCGCGCTCGACGATCTCGCCAATGCCTCGCTGAAGGCGGCGCAGGACATCAAGGCGGCTTGCCCGGCCGATATCGCCCTGACCGCGCCGAGCCGGCTTGCCGCCATGCAGCAGCGCATCGAGGCGATGATCGCGGCGGTGGCGACGATACAGCCGCCGCTTGAGACGTTCTACGGCCTGCTGAACGACGAGCAGAAGGCGCGACTGGCGGCGCTCGCCAGCGATCAGCTTCAGAATCGCAGCGCCGACAAGAGCACAGCCTCGCCGGCGCAGAAATGCGGCAGCGCGCAACCCGGTGTGATGGCATGGCCGTCCGCCGACATCGAGGCGGCGGTTCATCCGACGGAAGCGCAGCGCGCCAGCCTGGCCGCGCTGCAGGATGCGACCGCGAAGTCGGCCGACATGCTCAAGGCGTCATGCCTGACCGACAATCCACTGACGCCGCCGGCACGGTTTGCGGCGGTCGGACAACGGCTCGGCGTCATGCTGCAGGCGGTGACGACGGTGCGTTCGGCGCTCAACGATTTCTATGGATCGCTCAACGACGAGCAAAAGGCGCGGTTCGAAGCGATTGGCCCGAAACGCACCAGCCAGCTGGAGTCGCTGGATGTGTCGCACACACCTGCTCGCCGGCGCGGCATCGATCCCATTGGCCAGATCGTGCGGCGATTGATGTCGATCGGATTCTGAATCGAAGGTGGGGTGGGAACCGCCGATCACCCGCTTAGGCATTGATAAACCTAGAGAATTTCCCCGCTAGTGATTTCCCTTTGTAGCAGGGTTTTGTATTTGGGCAAGCGCCGCTACGGATTTCTCGCTCGCTCAACTTCAGCCACCTTGTCGGTGATCGTTTTCACAAAGAACAGATCGGCGCGGTCACTGATGATCTTCTTCCGAGCCAGCGTGATCGTCCGAAAATTGGTCTCAAATACCGTTTCCCAGTCTGCGCGTAGGAAGGCGTGTATGCTTGTGCCGTGTGGCCCAGCTGAACACACTGCGCGAAGCAGCCAGCCAAACCTCTCGCACCGTTTGCGCGGAACGGCTTTCGTTGATCAATCCGGTTATCCACGAGCGCGCAGCATCCTCGGTGATCCCGTTGGCGCCTGTGTCCGCGAAGTCACGCTGCATTTGAAGAAAGACCGCGCGCCAACGATCAACAGTATTGTCTGCTGGATGGACAGCTTTCACGTAGCCTTCAAACAGCTGCCAGCAACCGACGCGCCGGATGCACGAGCCACGGCTCCCTGCGTGAACGGTGGGAAGCTCTCGGGCGTGGGATCGGGGGAATAGTCGCCTGCCGCACGTCGCTGCAGGAGGGCAATGGCTGCGTGAAGATTGTCGCTCACCGCGTCCACGAAGCGGGCATAGGCCTCGTTGTTAAGGGCGATCCCCTCGCTGGCGAGGAACCTCGCAACACGGGCCTCCTCGGCAACCTGGGGCCTTATCGCCTCACGCACGTCGGGCTCTTTGGCCCAGTCCCACCGGCCGTCCGCCTTCGGGTCACGGAGGTATGTGTCCGGCGCGTGTGGGTAAATCACATCCCAAACAAAATGGTCACTCAAATCCCGCCAGCGCTTCTCAGGGCCGGGGTCAGCCTCGTGTTGCTTGACGAACCAAGTGTACCAACGGCCAGCCAAGGCAATCGCGTCCAGCCTTGAGAGCGGCCGGCCAATACCCTTCTTCTGCGCGCGTATGGTCTCGATGCGAGTTTCAATCTCCGCCATCCACTCCAAGTGGCGCGTCCTCGCTTCGTGTCTCGGAGTGTCGGCAGCCTGTCTGAGCTGGGCTTCCCGGCGAACACCATAGAGCCGCGCGTAAGCGTCGCGCACATCGGCCGGGATCACTTTTCGGGAGAGAAACTGACCGTTCTTCAGTTGATTTAACGCGGCCATCCGTACTGCCATTTGTGTCGCTCTTTGTATTTAGAGCGAGCAAATAGGTCAGGTCTATCAATACGTTGCTGTAACCACAGGAGAATTTGTTGTGGTGGTACAGTTGGGTGGGAACTGTACCGGTTGGGACATTTCGCATACCCCGCAGGCACTCGCGGAAAAGGCCTCAGCACGGGGGGGCGTGCTGAGGCCTTCATTCGTCGGACGCCAGGGGCTATGGCGTCCGGCAGTGCACAGACAAGCTGAATTGACCGCGATGGTTCCCGTCCGGCCTTCGAACACCCGGCAGAAACTCGTGAATTTTTCATGAATGAGCAATATTGATCACCCATTTCGGGAACTCGAAGCGCATGCTGGTTCCATCACCGCCCCCGTACGCGGCATCCATCGGTGACTGGGAGTTTCGCGCTCCCGCCTGGTCCAGGGGTGGAAGACAATGAGCGATTCCGGGCACATAGCCGCAATTCCGGGAATTGAGCTTGAGAGCGGTTCATGCCCGAAGTGCCGGGGCTCAATGACGCTCGTGCGGATCAAGCCGGGGCGCCTGAATTTCGACCTGCGAACATTCGAGTGCGTGAACTGCAATCACGTTGAAAACACCCTCGCGGCGGCCGACCCGATGAGATCAGCCGATGCGCTGGGATGGTTGCTGGGCGAACTCAGATCGCCAACGTAAGCGCGTGGCTCACGGAGTTTGATCGTTCGTCGACAGGGCGGGCGCAAACCACGTTCTCGCCGACCTGCTTTGGCCATCGGTGACTGACAGTTCCGGGCATCTTCCAGCACGAACGGCGCGCGAACGACAAGAATACGTCTCAGGTATATCGGCTGGCAGTTGCGCCAGCCGCGACCTCTGCTTGCGCGCAAATGCAGGATATCGCTATTTCCTTTGCATACCCGCGAATTGCAGGCCGCTGTAAGGGCCGACGTAAACTCCCGTGCGAATGCATTGTGCCCTCGCTACCTGACACGCCTGCACACCGTAGGCCCGCTCGCTGGACCAGTGAAAGCACGTAGCCGCAAAAGCGCTGCAGGTGCGAGGGTGAGGGTGCGTGGCCCTCCATACAGCCATGCTGTATCGAAAAGAGCGCCCGCCGTCCGACGACACGCAGCACTTGCCGTTCATTTTGGTGGCTGACGCCGTTGTGAAAGGGGTCGACAGGGCAAACCCGAATATTGTGAGCGACAAGATAATGGCCACTTGCTTCATGGTAGAACTCCCATTTGCTGATCAGGCGTTTTTCCTCAAGTGCGGGGCGCAGATTCATTCGGTGCGGGCGAGCGTAGACAGGGTCAGTTTTCGCGTTCCAGAAGATCGTCCTTTCCACGCTGGTGTCTCACCAGCCGCGTCGCCTTGCCGGTGCTGTCGGTGGTGAAGCTGAATTGCGTGGGCAGGATCGTCGCAAAGAAATCGTTGTCGGTGTACGGGAATACTGCGTAGCGTCCATAACCGGTCACCTGGACGAACAACTGTTCCCCTTCGCGCGTCGCGGTGATTTCCAGGTCCGCGTTGTTGTAACGGCCGATGTAGCCATCCAGCAGGCGGGGGTCGATCTTGATCGCGGTATGTGGTGCCGACTGCTCTGCCAGCCTGGCGTCGAGGGCCTGCGCCACGCTCGCATCCACGCGGGGCGCCGTTTGGTCCTTGCCGTTCTGATGCAGCACGACGGCGCCGGCCTTTCCGTCGGGACCGGGCACGAACGAAAGCTGCGCGGCGACGATGGTGTAGAAGAAATCGCGCTCGGTATAGGGATGGACCTCATAAGTCTGCTGACCCGTGAGCTTCGCGAACAAATGGTCGCCATCACGCGTCACCGTGAACACGAGCTGGGGTTTCAGCTGGTAGGTGCCCACATAGCCGTCCAGCAGGCGTGAATCGATGCTGACCGCGGTGTGGGCCGCCCGTTGTTCTGCCACGAGCTTGAGGCGGGCCTCCGCGGCTTCCGTGCTGATCCGCTCCAGCGTTTCGTCGCGGCCTCCCTGGTGATGAACCACGCGGAGAACGGCCCCTGAAGCGTCGGTGACGAAGCTGTTCTGCTGGGCCACGACGGTGAGGAAAAAATCATGATCGGTGTAGGGGTATTCGGGCACGGGCTTGTTACCGGCGCGACAGGTGAGCAGATGGTCATCCTCGCGGGTAACAATCATCAGCGAGCCGGTGGAGGCATTCAGATAAAAGCCGGCATATGCATCGAGCAATTTGGGATCGATGGTAATTCGCGCGTGCGGTGCTCGTTGCTCGTCCAGTGCCTCCCGTGGCGCGGCTTCGGCAAACAGGACAGCCATCAGCACGGCGACCGGTGCAACGCCGGCCGCAACGGTCGCCTGCCTGAGCCGGCCGACCCGCCTCGGCGGCGTCGCTTCTTCGGTCAGGATGCGCTCGATGCGCTGGCTGACCGTGGTCGGGCGCGCCATTGCCACACCGATAAATGGCTTCCTCGAGAGAGTTGCCACGTCGAGCAGGATCGCCGCATAGCCGGGACGGTCACCCAGCGCCTCGATCGCGGCGTCGTCGCTTGCCAGTTCGGCAAGCTCGGTCAGCCGTCGATGCAACCACCAGGATAGCGGGCTGAACCAGAAAACGGATCTGTTCACCTGGGACAGCAGCTGGATATAGAAGTCGCCGCGTGCCACATGCGCCTCTTCATGCGCCAGGACGGCCTTGCGCTTTCGCGCATCCCAGTTGATGCACTCCGCCGGCAGCAGCACGTGGCTGGCGATGGTGACCGGCGTGGATATCCAGGTGCTTGTTCTCAACCTTTTTCCGGCGCCCCAGCCGGCGCCCACCGGGTGGGTGGCACGCAGCATTCTCCAGGACAAGGCGAGGCCCAGCAGCAGACGAAGAAGAAGCAGGGCGGCGACGAGGACATACCCTGCGGCGAGCCATGCTCTCCAGCCGGATGTCCGGTGCGATTCCAATACGCGCGCGGTGGCCGCGCTGGATGAAGAAATGACCGACGAAATTGCCGGCAAGGGCGATAGCGGCAATCGTACCCCGGGATTTGCGATTACCGCCGGAGAAGATGACCGCGATGACAGTGTGGGAACGGCGGACGGGATTACCCGCTGCAGAACCGGCATCGCCACGGAGGCGACGAGTACGGCGGTCCAGGCTGACAGCAGCAACTTCGGATGACGCACGCGTAGCGTCGACAGGCAAAGTTGAACCACGCCCGCCAGCAGCAGCGTGCACAGTGCCGCCCGAACGACGACCTCCAACATCACTTGCCTCCTTTCACCTGCTCGATGCGCTTTGCGAGGCGTTGCAATGTCCGGCGATCGAGCATCTGGGCATCGACCATGCCCACCAGAACTTCCTCGACGGAGCCGTTGCACAGCCAATCCACGATTCCCTTCACCGCGCGGGCCGCGACCTGCGGTCGAGCCTCGGCCGCCCGGAAAATGAAAGTGCGGCCATCCACGGTGTGGGTGACGTATCCCTTTTCCTCCAGTCGCCGAAGCACGGTGCGTACGGTCGATTCCTTCGGTTTGCGATCCAGCCGCAATCGAATTTCGTCGGCCGTAACCTCGCCGCCGAGCCACACCAATTGCATGACTTCGCGTTCGAGTTCACCGAGGTCGGCCATTGGTTCGTCCATATCTATGCTAATTCCTGTAGTGTTACGAATTGTAGCACATAACCCCGAAGGGTCAAGCGAGGCGGGCAGGAATTTATGAGCTCGCGCCTGGATTGCGGGGCAGGGGCGGTTTGGGCTGACGGGCCGCCGGTGGAACGGTCGGCCAAATGTGGCAAGCGCCACTTCCACTTCCTCCGGCGCGAAACGGATCCGTGCACCGCAGTCCGCATCTGTTCGCGAGTTGGTGGTCGATCTCGAGACTGCAAGGACACTCGGCCTGACGGCGCGCGCCGACGCTTCTGGCGCGCGCCGACGCGGTGATCGAAATGAGGCGTCGCGAGTTCCGGTATTCGCACATCGCGATTCCCGCTCGGCTCCGGTCGTCCCGGATTGCGATGTTGTTCGCGAAGGCGGCGGCGGCCGGTCTGCAGCAAGAGCACAACGATATTGTCCGGTAAGTCAGGGACCGAGCAGACGAACACGTTCTCCCGGCGCATATTGCGGGCATCACCGCCGAGTTCCCTGGCTTCTTTCGGTGACTGTGGGCTCGGTAGCGCTCGCGCCTGTTGATCAGGAGAGCGGTCGTGGAAAAATTCATCCAGCGCGAAAATGTTACGCTCTACAGGAAGCGCCTCGCGGAACCTCACACCGACGCGGAACACAAGGTTCTGCTGAAGCTCCTGGCAGACGAGGAAGCAAAGCACGCGTCCGTTTCGCGGAAGTCATGAATCGCAAGGGCGTAGAATTTACCCTGCTGTTGATCGAGCCCGGCTTGTGGAAATGGCATTTCCAGATCGGCGACGCCGTCTTGATGGGCAAAACGAAAACAACCCTCATGGGAATGGCCGCCCACAGGGTTCATCAACGGATTGACCGCGAGTTGAGAAAGCCGCGCTCTCTGGCCCGTCAGTAGCGGCTTTGAATGTGTGTTCCCTGGATCAGGGGCCTGGGACGCGGTCGGCGACAACCATTTTGAAATGATGGTAGTGCTGATGGGCGAATGCAACCCGCCGCTCTGCACGTTACAGTGCATAGGTGAAGGCCGAACTTTTTTGTCGGCCGGCGGACAGACAAACCGGGCGCAAATCACTTAGGATTCTTTCCTGCAACCGGGAGGTCGGAATGGGAAGGTTCTACTTTCATCTTCGCATGGGCGAAAAGGTAATAACCGATCAAGAGGGATCGGACTGTTTCGATATCGCTGCGGCGAGGCTGGAAGCGTTGGCTGCAGCCCGTCATATCCTGGCAGACGCAATACGGTCGGGCAGGGATGATACCCCGGAGGCATTCGTGATAGCCGACAGTGAAGGGCGCGAGCTTGCAACCGTGCCGCTCGCCGTGGTTTTGCCAAGACGTTTGAAGGATTAGGACGATCGAGGCTTGCAAAATTCCGATCTCCGGAAGTCGCGGCCCTGTTCGCATCCGTGTTCGGATAGCGTAGCATCGCAGTCCTATGTGAAATGAGCCGCGATGATGAAAGTTTTCATCCGCCGCGTTCAATTGCAGATTGACCGGGCGCTCAATGATGTCGCTCGCAAGGCAATGCAGTAGGAATACGGGAAGAGCGCGCTACAGGGTGGACGTGACCGCAGCGGGCGGTCAGTCTGGCTTTGTGCCGCATTTTTCATTGCATGTAGTCCAAGGCAGATTTTCGAACACTGGCATTGAAGCCGTTTTTGAAAATGGCGAAGCTGCGCGCCAGGAGGCGATTTCCATCTGCGCCGCTCTGGCCCGCGATATCATTGTCGATATGCCGCTCGATTCCGAATGGCGGATGGAAGTTGCGGACGAAGCCGGCAAGCCCGTTTTCAAGTTTCGTATCCTGGCCGAAACGGTTTAAAGCCGCCTCTGGTGGTCCGCGGTCAAAACGGCGCTTTTGACCCATATGCGACACCGGCCGCGATCAACGTGCGGCTTCTGGCCCCTTTGCGCCGCTGAGCATTACTTGAGCTTCGTCACAGGCGTGTCGAACATTATCGTCCCGAAATTATCGACGATCCGAACGCTGGTCGCA
>Ga0182014_10002129_pt1 | contig 25406 bp, 27 predicted proteins | sample 612S2DmetaG_FD_120489 | JGI IMG/M metagenome (GOLD analysis project Ga0182014, IMG submission 120489) | Permafrost microbial communities from Stordalen Mire, Sweden - 612S2D metaG | ecosystem: Environmental > Terrestrial > Soil > Wetlands > Permafrost | place: Sweden: Stordalen | collected...
TGGGGTCTGTCCATATTTGACCGTGTGCTGGAGCTATCATCTTGATTTGTTTCAGAATGCCTAAGTCTTGGACTTCCTGGAATTTTTTTAGAACTAATTTTGATAGTGGTGTGATTAGATTAGTATAAAATTTTTGGGCGCCATCCATTAGTATGTATTCGGGTATTTCCTGGTCGTATCGCTGGGTGAAACATATATGTTGTCCAAAAGCGTCTTTGGGGAATAATATGCCTTTTTCAGCTAGTAAAGTAAACATACTATCGGGACAGTGCAGTAAAAATGCATTTAGGAAGGTTAATGTTTTATCACCAAGATCCAAGGTATCTCCGGTTTTAACCTCCGCGAAGTCAGCTCCTTCTAATGATGGATAATGTTTTTTTAGTCCTTTAACAACTATTTCGGTGCAGTATATGGGTGCTTCTGGAAATTTCTTGTGAATTTCTGGTAATGCTCCGCTATGATCCTTTTCAATGTGATTTTGTATTATGACATCGATTTTCGAATTTTTTCCTTCTTTTTCAAAAGCGTCTTCGATTCTACCCCACATTTGGGCTGAGGATCCTGGATATGTATTGTCTATTAATGCTACTTTATCTTCGCCAAATACCAAATAGGCATTATAACTGTCCCATTTATGGTGTAACCGTGATATGTTCTTATATCCCAATCTAAAACTCCAACCCAATATACTCCATCCTTTATTTTTACTGAGTTTGCCTTCAAGATTTTATCCTCCAATTTTATTTATAAATAATATTAGTTCGCACACATTCGTACTGTATGGGAATATACGAACTATTTCAGATAAATTTTATGGTTCGTACAAATACGAACAATTTATATGGTAGTAAGAGAACATAATAAATGAGGATTCATCATGGAACATGTGAAAAATAAACACGACGACATTGCAGAAATAAAATTATTCTCAAGCACCACGGGTATTAATGTAATAAATAGTCCCATAAAATCTAAGATATTATCATTACTAAGAAATGGAGGTTTAAACGGTTCAGATATTGTTTTATTAACTAGTAAATCCAAATCAACCATTTCAACCCATCTCAAAGACCTTATAAATGCCGGAATTATAGATTACAAACCAGATCCCAATGATGGACGTCGAAAAATATTCTATATTAAATCAAGATATCTGGGTGAACTTTCTCAAGAATTAGAATTAGAAAATGATATGGATGAATACCTTTACAATCAAATAGCTAACTCTAATGATCCATTTAAATTCTTCAGGTTCTTATTCAGAACTATAAGAGTAGCTCTAATGCATGAAGGAGTTAATATAGACCCAATATTACATAATGCTGGCTTTAAAGTTGGTGAAACATTTTATAATCAATTAAAGAATCCTAAAACACATGAATTAGCTGAAAATGTGGCAATATTTTGGGAAACCCATAAATTAGGTAAAATTGAAGTTGAAAATATGATGCCTTTGACTATACGGGCTTACGACTGTTTTGAATGTGAAGACCTCCCTCAAATTGGTAGGTCTGCGTGTGCTTTTGATTCTGGAATATTAGAAGCTATTTTCTCCAACCACTTTGAAAGTGAAGTGAATGTAGAAGAAATTAAATGTTACGCTAAGGGTGATAATTACTGCAGCTTTATAATAAAAAAGAATTGATAAAATAAGAGTTCAAGTAAATCTATTTTTTTTAAAAAATTCAGAACTTTAAATTGGTATTTATTCAATCTTTTTTTCCTTAAATTTAACTATAGTGGTGGATAAATATTTTTTATCCTTGAAAAATCCTTTTAAAACCATTTCATCATCCATACTGCAATTTTGGATGGATAATATTTCTTTTTCTCTTTTATCTTGATTTATAATCTCTTCTAAAACTTCAGAATGACGAGAGGTCTTCATAATCACAAATGTATCAGCATATTCAAGAATTTGCTCCAGTCTTTCATCAACTTTAGGCACTATAACCATAATTTCATCCTTTTCCGCAAGTGAAATACCTGCAGTTGCTGCACAACCTGTGAATGAAGTTATTCCAGGTATTATCTCAACTATAAACCCTTGATTGGTAATTCTACTTTCTATATATGAAAATGTACTGTAAACTGTAGGGTCACCTAGGGTTATAAATGCCACATCTACCCCTTTATTCAATTTTTGGATTATTAGTACCGCGGCATCATCCCAGTAGCTACAAAGAGCGTTTTTATCTTCAATCATAGGGAATAATGGTTCTAAAATATCATATTTATCTTCTCGATCTTCAAGAACTGGTTGTACAATTGATAATGCGAGACTAGGTTTAGATGCAGCTGATTTTGGTGCACATATCACCTTGACCTCTTTTAAAGAATTAAATGCTTTAATGGTTAAAAGTTCATGATCCCCCGGACCAACCCCAATACCTAATAATTTACCTTTCCTCATAAATTTTATACCGTCCTAATTTTTTAATAGAAAAAAAATCTTGGAATGGATTATTATTTCTTCAAATGTCTGATTAAAAACCGCTTTTATGGTTAACTCCATATTTTGATTTATAATAAAAACCTTTTAAAGGTTTAATCTATTTATACCATCATCAAGATATAAAACCCCATGGATAATGGCTTTTTCTGTAGTAAGTGCGGGATGATTAAAGATAACTGTATTTGTTCTAAAGATGGAATAGAACTAGTAAAAAGCTCTGGAATACCTGAATCAGATATTTCTGAGATAAAAAAGATGTATCCTCATATAGAATCAGAAATTATAGAAAAATTTCCTTTTATTGAACCTCGATCGGGACAGTTAGATATTATTCAGGAAATTAAACTAGCGATAGAAAAGGGTTTCAAGTATATTCTCTTAGAAGCGGGTACGGGTACAGGTAAATCTGCCATAGCAACTACTCTTGCAGGTATCTATGGGTCTGCATATATTTTGACAATGACTAAGCAACTGCAATCACAATATGGATTTCAGTTTGGCTATCCTCTAGTTAAAGGCAGATGTAACTTTTCTTGTAAAGATACAGGTTTAGAAGATGGTTGTGATATTGGTACCTGTCAGACCACACCTAGCGGACAAAAATTTGTTTGTGAGTTTGGAATAACCAAATCACCATTTGATGGTGGAAGTTTTGCCTTTGAAGATGCCTTCGACATGCCTATTTATTTCCGATCTCAGGATCGCTGTAATTACTGGCGTCAAAAGGCAAACGCTGTTAAAAGTCCTATAACGTTGATGAATTATGATTATGCTCTCTTAGAGCTTAATTATGTTAAACATTTTGGTAAACGGAGCTTAATGATTCTTGACGAGGCTCATAACATTGAAAATAAGCTGATGCAACGTTTAGAAGTAAATATTTATAGTAAAAGACTTGAAAATGATGTTAATACAATCATACCCCATGATTTAATGGCTTGTGACGATCCTTTGGAGTGGATACTATTTTTAGAATCCATCTATGACTCATATAAATCGATAGCAGTTCAAAAGATGCCTAAAAATAAGGCTGACCGCATTAATCGTACTAAACTCCGATTACAGGAACTTTTAACTAACTTGGAAGATAAACCTGAAAACTGGGTGGTTGACCCTATTACTGGTGGAATATCTTTTAAACCACTTAAAATTGATATGTACGCTAAGGATAGATTGTTCCGTCATGCTGATGTCTGTATTTTTATGAGCGCCACTATCTTGGATCAAAATTTGTTTTGCCAGTGGCTTGGAATAGAACCCGAAGAAGCTTATAAGATTCAAATTAAAAGTCCTTTCCCTCCTTCATCTCGGCCGATTCACTTGAGGATTGCAGGAAATATGTCTCAGCGATCTATTAAACGTACAGCACCTAGAAGTATTCCTATTCTTGAAAAGATTATAGATCATCATAAATATGAGAAAGGGTTGATTCATACTCATAATTATAAGTGTCAGAATTATATTATGAATAAAATTAATAATAAGCGTTTAATAGGTCATAATAGTCTTAACCGGGAGCATAAATTACAACAATTTGAAAAAAGTGAGGAATCTTTGGTGTTAGTAAGTCCCTCCATGGGTGAAGGAGTCGATTTACCCTATGAAAAATGTCAATTCCAAGTGATCTACAAGATACCTTTTCCTTATCTAGGAGATCGACAGGTTAACCAAAGAAAGAGTAAAAACCCGAAATGGTATGCTTATAAAACTGTTATGACTTTGATTCAGGCTTATGGTCGTGGAATGCGGGCTGAAGATGATCAATGCGAAACTTACATTTTAGATGGCAACATTCGCATGCTCTTCACTAATCGGCTTTATCGACATTTAGTTCCAGAGTTCTTTAAAGAAGCTGTGCAACACGAATAAAATTAAAATAAAATATAAAAGGTTATTTTCTCCTTTTTTTAATCTCCTAATGTTTTATTGAGCCAAGTATGGATGTAATCCACAACTTCTTGCCATCCTTCTTGGACCATAATGAGGTGTGAACGGCCGGGGAACTCATGGAAATCTGTTTTAGCGCTTGATTGATTGTATTTTTTATAATTCGCCCTAGATACGGTGGCAGGTACTGTGTGATCCTCACTACCTGCTAAAAGCAGAAGAGGGCTGCGAATATTGTTTTTATAGTTTATACTGGTAGTAGCGTGGCTTATTAAGTCTGAAAATGCACTTTGGAAAATGGGTTTTCCAGTATCAGGTATAGCGTACCTTTCATATGCTTTTCTAGCATCTTCTTCAGACATAGTGTTGGCAAAAGCATAATGAAACTGTTTAAACGTTAATTCTACTACTTTATGTTATTCCTTGGATCGGAAAGGACGGGAAATGTGGATCTGAGCTGAGTCAGTGCTAATTTATGCACACCTTTAGGTGCTGCCGAGTCTAGAGTCACTCCTGCAGCGGCAAAACCCTGATCCATAAGAATCTGTACTATCAATCCACCAAAAGAATGACCTATAAGGATGGGAGACTCATTTAAATTGTTGAGGATATCCTTGTAATGTGCTACTACCTCTTCCAAACCCAGACCAGCTAGAGTGGATTCTGCTTTCTGCCGTACCTCTAGAATGTCTCCCTCATGGCCAGGCCAACCGGGCAACATCACTTGGTATCCTAAGTCTTGAAAACGTTTATCAAAATATTCCCAAGAGAGTGGAGTCATCCATAAGCCATGAATAAGTAGTATAGTTCTATCTTTACTGATCTTCAAACTTACTTCTGGTTTATCTATTCCTTCAATCATATTTAGCCTCAAATCTTTTTTTAATCATTTTCATGTTTTATTATAAGATATATCTTTATTTTGGTTCTCCATTCTTGCAAAAATATTCCATTGGCTCGCTTTTTTCTAAATTGTATTTTTTCCAAACTTCGCAGTTTTTACAAGCGCATTCTACTTCAAAATTAATATCATTACAGTTAGCTTTGCCAATAGAACAGTAAAACCAAGGAAAATCTTTTGGTTCTAACTCAGAAATTGAATCGACACCTTTTGATTCCATCTCTTGCATAGCTATCAGTTTCTTCTTAGCACAATCACTTTTAGATTGAACCGGGCAGGTACCACAGAGGCATCTCATCATATTTTTCATATTATAATCGACTTTTAACATATCATTAAACTCCTTCAATTAAACCTGATAATTCTTCCAATTTTATTTTAAACGTTAAAATTTATATTCAGCGCTTTTTTATTCTTAAGGGGTACAAATAGATTCTAAAATTCAATCCATCATTCTTATAATATTATGTAATTTACAATTAATAAATATACGGTTTTTAGAGTTATTAAACAGTTATTACCTGTTAAATTAATAAAAAAAGAGGTTTAGTAAAGTTATATATATTATAATACAAAAATTAATTTAGATTAGCAAACAACGTTATTTAAGCATATTCTATTAAAGAATCATTTAATAAAAAATGATTCCCTCGAAATTAATATTATGCAAATGCAGCAATGTAGCCTCCGACAATATATTGATTAATAAGCCGCTGATGAACGATGTTTAAGATTGTCATGTTGATTAAAATTTATCTCGGATTTTCTTGAAAAATTTTTTGGTTCAAATAAAAGTTTTTATAGACCATTTTGAATTGTAAAGCATTCAAATTATTTAAATATTAAATGTAAAATGCTCAATTTACAAAAGGAAAAATTTATTATCATTTATATTAATTTTAGCTAAATTAATAATTAGAAATTAAATTAATTTAAATTTGTCAAATGAATGGATAATAAATGATTAAAATAGTTTTTGCATAATGGATAAAAATTTGTATATAAAAAATAGTGAAATAAGCGGACCTGGGGGGATTTGAACCCCCGACCTTGGGATCCGAAGTCCCACGTCATATTCCTGGCTAGACTACAGGCCCACATAGAAAGTTTGATCACAAAAATGATCTTTTAATATATGTTTTTAAGGACAATAACCATATCGAAGAGAAAGAATGATCTATCCCCTATTACATATAATGATTTATAATTAAATATTATTTTAAAATTATTTTACTTAAAGAGTATAGTATAACTCGCTATAAAAAATAACTTTACAAATTAATATAAGAGGCAATTTAATGCTGGCTAAAAGAATTATTCCCTGTTTAGACTGTGACTTGAATTTATCTCATGGTCGAGTGGTTAAAGGGGTGGAATTTAAACAAATTCGTTATGCTGGAGATCCCGTAGAATTAGCCACTAAATATTACGAAGATGGAGCCGATGAGATAGTGTTTTTAGATATTACCGCCTCTCATGAGCGAAGAGAAACCATGGCGGAGGTCTTAGATGCCACCACCGAGAACGTGTTCGTGCCAATTTGTGTTGGAGGTGGGATTAGAAAGCCTGCTGATTATGTGAACATGCTCAAAGCAGGAGCAGATAAATGTTCAACCAACACGGCAGCCATACATAATCCTGATCTGATTAATGAAGCTTCTAAGATAGTTGGCAGCCAAGCCTGTGTGATTGGCATCGACGCCAAACGTAGGTACGTTGAAGATATACAGAAAAACAAGGATAAGATTATTGTAGAAACAGAACAAGGTTACTGTTGGTATGATTGCAGCATCTATGGTGGCCGTGAATTTACAGGAATTGATGCATTAGCCTGGGCTTTAGAGTGTCAAGAAAGAGGTGCGGGAGAGATTTTACTGACTAGTATGGATCGGGACGGTACCAAAGACGGTTACGATTTACCGTTAACCAAAACCATGAGCGATATGCTGGATATTCCAATCATAGCCAGTGGCGGTGTGGGCAAACCTGAACACATTTACGAAGCCTTTGAAATGGGAAAAGCAGATGCAGCCCTGGCTGCGAGTATTTTTCACTTTAATGAATTTCCTATACCTGTGGTTAAGGAATACTTGAAAGAGAATGGTGTGGTAGTTAGAATATAAAAAATATTCATTTTAAATTAAGAAAACTAATAACATAATTGAAACATGTATTTATGAAATAAATATTCAGGTTTGTTAAATTAAAATATTATATAGATATTATAAAACTCAAAGTTAGTGGCGAGAGATTTGAAAAAACGAAAACACATCTTTCTTGATGATAATGCGAAAATCGAGAGATTAGAAAAGAAAATAATAAAATACGAGAGATACAAACCTTACAATGAAAAAACAGCTGAAGAAGACTTTCGCTTAAATGAAAAACTCGCTTTACTGAGTATAGTTGCCAGCAATTTCATGATGACAGGCCACAGCCCTACCTTGGTTTTAACCAAAAGAGAGGAAGGGGATGAAGTTTTGTTACCGGTAAGAGGAGGACAAAAAGACCGAGCTCGGGAAATAATATCCAAAATTGATTTCAGGAAACTATATCGTGGAGGAAAAGGTAGAAAAACAGATCCTCTGATGATCATTACCGCAATCTGTATGTACGTTATGCGACAAGACAATCGTAAAAGAGGTGACATAAGATATTCAGACGATTTTATTAGGAATGTTGGAGTTACAAAAGAAATTTATGGCCATATAAATGAAAAACTCGATTCTTATCTAAAATCATGAAATCTGATAGGTCGCTCTATATAGTGATAGCAAAAATATTGATAACTTATTTAACATAATTTCAATTTCATATTAATTTTGACATATTTCATTAATTATTATTCATAAAATACAACCCTATTTTTCATTTAAAAAAAGATAATGTTTTAGAATAAGTTATTTAATCGTTCGAGAGGTGACATATTTCCCTCCCACTCATGATCTAAATCTCTCTCCAGAAATGTATTCTTTTTAAAATTCATTTATTATGATATGTGGTAATAATTTTCAGGTGAATCTTCAAATTAAATTTAATATCCTAAATGATTAATTATAAACGGGGATTTAATAACATATAATTTTAAATTTCTTGATAGAACTATTTCTTATTGAGTTTATTTTAGAATTGTGGTTATATTTTATTATAAAAAAATTTTATTATTAATATGAACTCAAAATGGTCTTCATTCAATATTCTAGGAATATTAGCCGTTTTTGTATTTACTATTTTTACTTTTATCTCAGTTGCATTATATCCAACGCCTTATAATCCTTTGTACGATTGGCTAAGTAATCTGGGAAATGTTAATCTAAACCCTTCTGGAGCATTGTTTTTTAATGGGGGTTGCATAATAACCGGTTTGATATTGATACCATTCATTGCAAGTCTTTACCGGTGGAATTCCCCAATGAACTGGAGCAAAATCTTCTTATTAATAGGAATAATTCTAGGTATTTTTGCTTCTATTTCCCTAATAGGTGTGGGTGTTTTTCCTGAAACTTATATTAAACTGCATGTTTTAGCAGCTTCTGGGGTTTTTGGATCTTTATTTTTAATAATAATTTTTTTGATTATTGCTCTTTTTAAACATCCCAAATTCATTCATTTTGTAGCTTACTGGGGAATTATAGCAGTTTTAATTGACCTGTTCTTTATCATTATACTTTCTCTACCTCAGTACGAGAACGCATTGGCAGGTTTTAATCATACTGTACCGATACCAGGAATAGAATGGGCCTCCGTGTTCTCTTCCCTCCTCTGGGTGGGATTACTATCCTATAACATGAGTAAAAAAAAATTTTAATTAAATTAATTCATATAATCTTTGATGAGGGGAATAAAAAAATGTCAATAGCCAGTAGACAGATAGAAACTTTATTTAATTATCTCAGAACTAGAGAAAATGAAATTTTTTTTAAACAAGTAGCAGAAGATGTTAAGTGGACATTAATGGAAACCCATCCCTTGGCTGGGGACTATCACAGTAAACATAACTTTATTTCTAGTACTTTTGAACTTTTAAATCGAATTTTAAAAGATGGAGTTGTTTTAAAGGTTAGCAACATAATAGTGCAAAATGAAACTGCTGTAGTTAAAAGGCATTCACTTTCCACTGCCTTAACTGAAATGCCATTTAATAAAACCTACTGTTGGGTGATTAATTTTAAAAATGACTTCATAGTGGAAGTAATGGTCTACGTTGATTCTGCTCTGGTTCAGAAGGTTATTGATGATGATGAAATCGAGAGTATCGCATGAAAAATCGCTGCCCCTGGGCTCGGGACGACCCATTAATTATAGAATATCACGATCAAGAATGGGGAGTTCCCATCCACGATGATAGGCTTCTTTTTGAATTCATGATATTAGAAAGTGCTCAGGCTGGTTTAAGATGGACATTAATACTCCAGAAACGAGATAACTACCGCAAAGCCTTCGATAACTTTGAAGTTAAGAAAGTGGCTGCTTATGATGAGCATAAGATTGAAGAACTACTTAATAATTCAGGTATAGTGCGTAATCGTCTCAAAATTCAGGCTGCGGTGGCTAATGCACTTGCTGTTTTAGATATTCAAAAAGAATTTGTAAGCTTTGACGTTTACATCTGGAAATTCGTAGGTGACAAAACCATTCAAAACAGATGGAAAACAACGGCAGAAGTGCCCTCTTCTACTAATGAATCTCTGGAAATGAGTAAAGATCTGAAAAGTAGGGGATTCAAGTTTGTGGGGCCAACTATTTGCTATGGCTTCATGCAGGCTGTAGGTATGGTCAATGACCATGTTGTGGATTGTTTCAGGCATCACGAGCTGGAAGATAGTAGATTATGAAAGTTGAACGATCTTTTTATGAATTAGAGACTTTAATTGTTGCACAGATCTTTTAGGTTGTATTTTAGTTCATGAATCACAATATGGTGCTGTAAGTGGTATAATTGTAGAAACTGAAGCCTATCTAGGCACTAAGGATAAAGCTGCCCATTCTTACAATGGACGACATAGCCCCGCATGGACCCTCTCTACAAAAAGGGTGGATTTGCTTATATCTAGCAGCTGCACGGTTATAACTACTGTCTCAACGTGGTGACTGAGAAGGAAGAAGTACCCCGGGCCTTGCTTATCCGAGATTTAGAACCTGTTATGGGCTTAGAATTAATGGTAAAACATCGGAGTATAGATATATCTTCAGGCAAACTTAAAAATCTGACCAACGGATCATCTAAACTCTGCTAATCCCTGGGTATCGATACATCCCCTCAATTGGATGGATCTTTGTGAATATGAGCTCTTTATTACCACTGGGGAAGATTTAAAAGAGAAAGTTGTGGCCACACCCAGGATAAATATTCATTATGCTGAAGAGTATAAAAATAATCGTGGAGGTTTTTGATTAAGGGAAATGAGTTTGTTAGTCGTATTTATAGGTCCTGAAAATCTTTAAATACAATTTTTTATATTATTATTAATAAAATAAAGTTTAAACTAAGATTTCATAAAAAATATTTTTAATAGATATCAAATTGATTTTTACTAATTTATTGCATTAAATACGATAACTAAATAATAAATTATAATATATATTGATAATATTAAGTTATTATGATAAAAATAATTTTTATCTAAAAATTATTGAATAAAAAAAGTTGATTTTAAATTGTCAGTATTATCACAACTTCTCATCCAGATTATTCCCCTCTCCTGGGCTGCTGCAGTTAGTCCGACTGCTTTATCTCTTTTTATGGTTATGATGTCTTTAACGGATAATCCGAAGTTAGCTGGTCTTTCTTTCTATTTTGGTGCTATTACGGTTCTTTTGGTAACGGTTTTCATTGGTATTCTGCTCGGTAATGGTTTATCATCAACTGGCCACTCTGATCCAGCTACCATCGCTTCCATCGACCTATTTCTCGGGGCAATTCTGGTCCTTCTGGGTGTAAGAAATCTTTTCAGTAAAGGAGGTGAAAGTGGTGGTAGTGCCTTATTTAAGTACTTAAACGTGGAAAGTACCGTTAGTAATTTGTCTAAATTTAGTCGTTTCTTCACAGTTGGCCTTTTAACCTTTTTAATTAATTTCAGCACCGCCATATTCGTTCTGGCAGCCTCTCGACAGATAGGACTGGCCAAAGCAGGATTATTTACAGATATTATATCTATTCTAGTGTTGACTATCATCACGCTAGCGGTGATAGAGGTGCCCCTTCTTTTCTTCCTCTTCCTGCCTGAAACCGCTGCAAAGGCCACAAAACCTATGAATCGATGGATAAACAAAAACGGGAGTTATCTAATCGCAGGATTCCTCCTGGCTATAGGTATCTTAGTGATGTACAACGGAGCAGTTAGGTTGGGACTGTTTTAAATATTTTATTTACTTTGTTTTAAAAAATTTAATCCTATGATTAATTTAATTCATCTTTAAAGATGAAATCATTTTTTAAGAAATTTGAGTATAATTCGTAGAAATTTGATAAAAATTTTTAAATATTTATTTCTGCATCATTTTAAGCATAAGATTGCGGCCCATGGATTCTATATGATAAAATGAAGGATTGATTATGTGAAAAAGGATTTCAAGATACTTTCTAATAATTTTAAAGGTCCTTTGAATCTCTATTTAACCATCAGTAGTGGCCAAACATCACAACCTGCGTGGTTAAAAAAGAATGGATACTTCCATGAAATGATTATCGTGGATGATAAACCGTGTTTAATCAAAATCAAGTCGGGGAACCTAGAGGGGCCTCTAGAGGTTATTACAGAATCATCTGAAAAATTTGAAATTAAAGCTATAAAAAATCAGATAAATGAAATATTCGGATTAAATGATAATTTAGATAAGTTATATGAATTTTTATTGAATGACCCTAAATTGGAACCAACCATAGAATTCTGTAGAGGATTAAGACTTTTCAAGGCCCATAATCCATTTGAATGTTTAATAGCCTCTATTTCTTCAGCCAATAATTCTATAATCCGCTGGAACCGCTCCATACAACTCATGAAAGAGAAATGGGGAAATGAGTACCAGTTCCCCTCTGGAAAGTTCTACATCTTTCCCGATCCAGAGAAAATCCTCCAAGTGCCTGAACATGAGGTGGAAGAATTAGAAATATGTGGTGGGGAAAAAAACTTGGAAGAATGTGTTAATAATCTCAAATCATGTGGAGTTGGGTATCGGGGTAAATACATTAAACAAGCTGCTCGTATGGTTACAAAAGAGATTAATTTTAACGAAGTTATGAAAATGGGATATGGGGAAGCTTTCCAAGCCCTGCTACAGATTCCTGGAGTGGGCCCTAAAGTAGCTGATTGCATTCTTTTATATGGATTTGGTATGGAAGAGGCTTTCCCTGTTGATATATGGATTAAAAGGATAATCTGCGAGTTATACTTTAATGGAAAAGAGGTTTCAGTTCCTAAAATAAGATTGTTTGGTATTGAACAGTTTGGTGAATATGCAGGATACGTGCAACTTTATTTATTTCATTACGCTCGAAAATCTGGACTTCTGGAAAAATTACGTCCTAGAAATAAATTATAAACAAAATTGGATGTTAGAAAGTTGATTCTGATTTTATTATTAATATTTTAAGATTAGTTATCACCACGATATTTGACACAAGACGATAGGTAAGAGGGAATCAAAAATTAATTTGAATATTTTTTCTATTAGAATTTTTAGATAAGTAATAATAAATGAGATTTTCTCAGTAAAAAAATGATCTGTGAATTTTTGTGAAAGAAATGGTGAATTTTACTATAAATTATTCAGGGCCCCAAGATTTTAAAATTCCAAAAATATTTGAGGAGTTAGTGGAGAATAATATCATTCGTGTAAAAAATTTAAAATAAAAAAAGTTGGTATTAAAAAAAATATAATAGATTCTATTGATGATTTGAACCTAATTTTAAAAATGGAATATTTAGTCGAATAAATATTTTTATAGATTCAGAATTTTACTAGGCAAATAGCTGTAATAGATGATTATCCACACAAAGAAGAAGATCACAAGCAGGAGACCATAGCGTCTTTCATTCTTATAAATTAGATATATGCCGAAAAATAGTGTAGGAAAAATCCCTATAAAGGCAACTAAATATCCCTGAGCTATGAAATATAATCCTATGAGATAAGTCAGAATACTTACAACGTAACTAATGTTAATCAATCTAGTATTTTTTGATTTTTTTACAAGTTTCATTTATATCAGTATATCTATGGTTGATATCTCCTATAAAAACTATAGTTCGAATACTTAATACAAATCTTATCTCATATAAATATTCGATCATAAACACTCTTTATATCACCTCAACAATTCATTTAACGCCCTTAAACTCTTTAAATCCTAATTAAAATTAAATAATTATTCCTTTATCTTAAATTATAAATATAATAATATTTAGAAAATATAAATAATCATTAAATTTTTTCCTGAAATATTTAAATTAATCAAATGTAATATAATATTTAGTAAAACGTTCTCCAGGGGAATATATTGAACCATCAAGGTAACTTCAAAAAATCATCGAATTCAACAAAAAACAATGAATTACAGCTTGAATCTATTAATTCAACCAATTCTGAAGATATTCCTGAACTAGACTACTTAAAAAAGATTCTGACTAGTGAAAAATTACCCACCCTTAAAGAAATCTCTAATATGATTATGGAAATAGCAAAAAAATCCACCGATAGCGAACACTGCTATGTTGCTTACGTAGATCCAAAAAATGGGGATAGTGTAGGGGTTTCATTTTCTCATATGACTGAAGAATGTGACGCCTATGCAAAATTGGGTGAAGCAAGGTTTCCCGTAAGAAAGAATGGAACATATGGTGGACTTTTAGGTTATTCATTGGATACCGGCAAATCATTTTATGTTCGTGATCCAGCATCCCACCCGGCAGCACATGGCATGCCTCCAGGACATGAACATGTGGATCAATTTCTATCGGTTCCAGTTATTTATGAAGGTAATATTTTGGGTCAGATAGTATTAGGGAATCCTAAAGAAAACTATACCCACCATCACCTAGAAATAGCAGATAAAATAGCAAATGTGTATAGTTTAGCCCTTAAAAAGTTATTATATTAACTTTTAAACTTTATTCTAACTTAAAACTATAATAAACTAATAACAATAAAATGTCTATAAAAACCATTTATCAACCACATATAAAAATTTAGTCACTTTTACATTCAACAAACAATTTATTCACATAATCTTCTATTAATAGTCAACTAATCAAAAGATGCTACATAATTCTTTATATTTTATTATATATTTCAGTTATTGTTGATATAAGTATATTCAATAACATTACCCATTGAACAGGCTTTAAGGTCATATAATCCTTTTTCTGTTAGTTAAATGTTCTATTGTTAAATTTATAACTACTTCACTTTTGATGTTCTTTTTTACACTTGAAGTGCACGTCTAATTTATTGATAATTTTAGATGCTGAAATTCTAAAAATGGAAAATTATGAATAAATAGGATTAATTACAAACATATTAATGTGGATGTGTTAATTTGGATTATGAATTTAAAATTGGGGATAATGAGTGTATATTGTTTTATCAATCTTGTTTGAAGTTTAAAGAGGATAATATTCCTACTAATGATAATTGGGATAATTTAAGTAAAGCTAATTTGAATCAAGCTATTTCTTTAATGGAAGAACTTGATAGATGTGTCAAAGAAGACTCCCAATTAGAAGAACAATATAAATCTTGCATGGAATTCCTTCAAATATTCATACATCATGCTTCAAAATAAAAAAATTTGAAGTTTAGTGAGATAATAGTCAAAAAACTTATCTAGACCAGATATCTTCATTGGAAACAAAAAGGAATATGAGTAAATAGAGTTATTTACTATTGAAATAACATGGAGTTTGTTAATTTGAATTATAAAGATAAACTTAAGAATATGAGTGATAAAGAGCTTCACGAAGAAGCTATGACTTATTTCTTTGACATTACAGGACGTAAAAAAAACCTATAAGTCTTAATGATGAAGAAAAAGTTCAAGCGGAATCCTTATTTATAGAATCTATTAACAGAATGGAAAAAAATACTGAATCAATTGAACTCCTTAGAACTTGTGCTTTTGCTATTAAAAAGCTTATAGATGAACCACACGACGAAGAAAGCAATATAATGTCATGGATCCGTGATTGGCAACCAAGATAAATATTCTTAAGTCCAGGTATGAAAGTCTCGTTTCTGGTTTAATTTTAAATTTACCAAGAGGTTCTAAAAAGATTAATTAATTTTAATAGATTAATTTGGAATTAGGACTTAAATGCACTCAACATCCAAAATTAAAATTGGAGAAGCACAACCACATCACACTACAAGGTTTAATGTTCATATTCTATGGGCGATTTATAATGTTACTGGACGAATTACTTCTTGGTTTTTATGTAAAGCTACATTTGCACCATAGATTCATTAGAAACTTATTCTAAATTTCTATTATTCAAATGCTGTAGCTATACCTATTCCACCCAGCATATATATAGTTTTAGAGACCAATTAGAGCATCTATCCTCCTTTACTACTCATCAATTACAGTAACCTTGAGCATGACGTCTTTAGGTTTAATGTCATTGACTACATCCATGCCCTTAACCACCTTACCAAATACAGTATGTACCCCATCCAAGTGGGGTTGAGGGGAATGAGTAATGAAAAATTGACTTCCACCTGTGTCTTTACCTGCATGGGCCATGGATAATGCACCAGTACCGTGTTTGTGAGGATTTATCTCACATTTTATAGTGTAACCGGGTCCACCAGTTCCATCGCCTCGTGGGCATCCTCCTTGAATAACAAAATCAGGAATTACACGATGGAATGTTAATCCATTATAAAATCCTGAATTTGCCAGTTTTCCAAAGTTAGCCACAGTATTGGGAGCTTCTTTATCAAATAGTTCCAGTTCAATTTTTCCTTTTTTAGTATCAATTATGGCTTTTTTCATGTTTTCACCAGTAAGATATATTAATATAGATTCTATTAAATAAACCTGTAAGATTAACTAAATTTCTGGATTAGGGTTGAATTGGATTTAATGAATTTATTCATAAGATTTTTCTGAAAATTAGTTCAGATATTGATTTCAAATTTATGTTCTAAGGTGATATTATTGAATACAGAAGAAATTATGAGATTAGATAAGGAATATATTATGCAAACTTATGGTAGGCAACCTATAGCAATTAAAAAAGGTAGCGGAGCTGTAGTTTGGGATGAGGAAGGCAAATCCTACATCGATTGTTTGGCAGGCATTGCTGTAAATAATGTGGGACATGCTCACCCAAAAGTGGCGGAAGCAATCTGTAATCAAGCTAAAATTCTTATTCATACTTCAAACCTTTATTATACTCAGGAACAGGTGGAATTAGCTAAATTATTAGTGGAAGTTTCTCCTCATGATCTGGCTTTCTTCTGTAACAGCGGAGCTGAGGCTGTAGAAGGATCCATTAAATTAGCTCGTAAATATACCGGCAAAGGAGAGATCATTGCTATGGAAAACTCCTTCCATGGCCGTACTTTAACTGCATTAAGTGCTACAGGGCAGAAGAAATATCAGAAAGGTTTTGGTCCGTTAGCTCAGGGATTCAAACATGTAAATTATGGGGATATTAATGCTGTAGCTGATAATGTCAGTAAAAACACGGCTGCAGTCCTTGTAGAACCAATACAAGGTGAGGGCGGAGTAATTATGCCACCTAGTGGTTATTTGAAGAATTTAAAGAAGCTCTGCCAGGAAAACAATATTTTACTCATTTTTGATGAGGTGCAAACCGGTTTTGGACGTACAGGGAAGATGTTCGCATCTCAAACTTTTAAAGTAACACCCGACATCACAGCATTGGCCAAAGGGATAGCTGGTGGATTTCCTATGGGGTCCATCCTAGCCACTCGAGAAATCGGTAGTGCTTTCCAGCCGGGTGACCATGCAGCTACTTTTGGTGGTAATCCCTTAGCCTGTGCCGCTGCAAAAGCCTCAATTCAGGTAATTCTAGAAGAAGACCTACTGTCTAAATCCAGAGAAAATGGTGATTACTTTAAAACCAAGCTTAACTTTTTAAAGGATGATCATGGGATAGTTGAAGAAGTACGGGGATCAGGTTTGATGCTAGGTATGGAATTGGATGTAAACTGTGCCGAAATGGTAAATGAAATGCGAAACCTAGGAATACTGATAAATTGTACAGCTGACAAAGTTTTACGCTTTGTACCACCTTTACTAATTGAAAAAAACCAAATTGACATAGTAACATGCAATTTAGATGATGTACTTCAGAATTACTGAATCCACTATGAGCTACTAATTAATATTACTTGAAATATTCATTTTTCAGAAATTATATCATCTTAAGTTATTTGAATACCATTGATATTTGATGAATTTGTTTTGAAACTCGTTTCTCTAAAAATGTTTTATGTTTTTTAACGACATTTTCAGCATCTTCTACAATTGTACCATACTTATTAAATCCTATCAATGATAGTCCCGCCATCATGGCACTTAAAATAGCTCCAAAAAGGACTACTCTATGCATTCCGGTGGTGAAGTTGTAAGCAGCTAAGTTGAACAGCTGACTCTGCTGGAGAAGTTCAGGAGAAATCGCGGTGTGCAGTAAGATTCCTGCAAAGCATACCGCAAATACCATTCCCAAATTTCTGGTGGTTACTATTATACTCTATGCGACTCCACTTTCTCCAGATGGAGTATTTGACATAAGTGCCCGGTTGATGGGTGATTGAAAAAGTGCTGCACCCACCCCTAGAAGAGCCAATCTCCATAAAACGTCAGCCACTGTTGAAAAAATGTTAAGTTGGGTTAAAGATAAAAGAGCCAACGCAGATATGATTGATCCTATAAATGCTAGACTTCTTGAACCGAATTTATCGGATAGCATTCCACTTATAGGTGCTAAGAACATCATTATAAGTGGAGATGTTGTTAAAACAAGTCCTGTGAAACTTGCTCCGAGATGAAGGACTTTCTGCAGGTAAAAAGGCATAATAAAGAATATCATATACATACATATGTAATTGAAGTGCAGACTCAAATCAAATGCTGAAAAAATTTTATTTTTAAAAATATTCAGGTTTAGTATAGGATTCTTTACATGCAGCTCATTCCAGATGAATAATATCAGTGTGACAATACTGAAAACTGCAATTAATATAGCTGTAGTATTCACACCACCCTCAATGTAATTAAGTAAATAAACTACAGAGAAAAGACATGAAAATTGCAGTATAGTTCCCGAAATATCCCATTTAACTTGAATTGGTTGGTTCCTTACCAATACTCGGTAACATATTATGAAACTTATAATTGCAATTGGAACATTTATTAGGAAGATGAATCTCCACCCTAATGCACCTTCTATAATTCCACCAATTGCCGGACCCAGAGCTAAACCTGCAGCTATAGCTACAGAGTAAATACCAAGAGATTTCCCTAGCTGATGTTTGGGAAATGAGTTTTTAACTATTCCCAGAGATACTGCAAGCATCATTGCTGCTGTTATGCCTTGCATGCCCCGGAATATTTCAAGAGCTGGGAGGGAAGAAGCTGTGCTGCAGAGAATTGATGTAATTGCAAAGCCTCCTAATCCCATAAGGTAGAGTCTTTCATGACCTATGGAGTCGCCGAACCGGCCAAAAAATAGAACCATACCTAAAAGCGTTATAAGATAAGCTGTTAATACCCATTCTACTGAGGTTATGCTAGCAACGAAATATGTTGCTATGGTTGGAAGTGAAACATTAACTATACTTGCGTTTATTGGCACCATGATGGTGCCTATTGATATTGCGGATAATATCTGCCATTTTTTACTGAAGGAATCCCCCAAAATTACACCTCTATTTTAAAAAAAAACTAAAAATGTTATATTTGAATTTTAAAAAAAATCTTTAAGAAAAGTCTTTAACTCAAAAATAACGTATGTATTTGAGTTTTTGGATGATAGTAAAACTCAAATATAAGAGCTTGAAGTTCCATTTATTATTTGTTTGCGTTGTAAATTTATTTTGGAACCTTAATTTATGATAAAATAAAAAGTTTATTCTACTTCACACATTCACGTCCATCTGAAAATCTAATATATTCTTTAGATAAGTTACTTAATACACATTTTGGTATTAAAAGCGGTTAATTAAGATTTAATTGTGTGATATATAAACTTTTAGATCGTATAATGTGAAATAATTATCCATAATTTAGAAATTTTAGTTTAATATCAGATAAAATCCATTTAATTCTGAAGATTTTTATAGGATAAGACAATAAACCTATATATTTATTTATCTTCTCTTAAGGAGGAATTTCTACATGAACTTTAATTTGAAAACAAATGAAAAGGGAAATTTAAGCATCGGTGGAGCAGATGCTTTAGAGCTAGCCAAAAATTACAGCACTCCCCTTTACGTAATAGATGAAGAACGAATCATAGAAAATTATCAAAGACTTTATAATTCATTCTCCAGTAAATATGCCAATTTTAAAATATATTACGCATGCAAAGCCAATACCAATTTGTCAGTAATGCGAATCTTGAAAGACGAGGGGAGCAATATTGATGCTGTATCCCCTGGAGAAATTTACACTGCTTTATTAGTAGGTTTCAAACCCGAAAGAATACTTTATACTGGAAATAATGTTACCAACGATGAATTAAAATTCGCCTTATCATCAGGAGTGAGGATAAACTTGGATTCACTCTCCCAACTAGATAGACTCGCAAAGCTACCAGATACAGATGGTAAAGAAATATCCTTTAGAGTGAATCCTAAAGTAGGTGCCGGACATCATGATCATTGCATAACAGGTGGAGATCTCAGTAAATTTGGAGTTATGGAGGAAGAAGCCGTTCATGTCTACCAAAAAGCTGTGGATCTGGGGTTCAAACCAGTGGGAATACATGCCCATATTGGATCAGGAATATTGGATCCTGAACCCTTTAAGTTAGCTGTACATACTTTGATGGACGTGGCTGGAAGAGTGTATCGTGAAGCAGAAGTAGAATTTGAATTCATAGACTTTGGTGGTGGCATAGGAATACCATACGAGCCCCATGAATCAATATTAAATTTGGAAATGTTCTCCCAGGAGATTGTCGACCTCTTCAAAGAAAAACTGTACGAATATAATATGGGAAATCCAACCATGTGTCTAGAACCAGGACGTTACATTGTTGGTGATGCTTCTTACTTATTAACCAGAGTTAACACCATTAAGCAAAGTTATCGTAAATTTGCAGGAGTAAATGCTGGTTTTAACACTTTATTGCGACCTACCATGTATGGATCATATCATCATATCGTTTTAGCAAACCAACCAAATGCAAAACCCACTCAAACTATAGATATTGCTGGGAATATCTGTGAATCAGGTGATATGTTTGCTCGGGATAGACCTATGCCTGATATAGAAGAAGGAAATTTATTAGCTATTCTGAATGCCGGTGCTTACGGTTTTTCCATGTCTAGCCAGTATAATTCCCGTCCACGGCCAGCAGAGATACTTGTTCAAGGAGGAAGAGCAGAAGTGATTCGGGAAAGAGAAACATTCGCAGATTTATATTCTAAACAAAACGTGCCTGAGAGGCTTTTAAAATGAATATAAAATTGAAATTTTCTAAAATGCATGGACTCGGGAATGATTATGTCATGATTAATGAGTATACGGAAGAGATAATCCCTAACGATAAAAAACCCTCTTTGGCCAAAAAATTATGTCGGAGAGGATTCTCTGTTGGTGCAGATGGTGTTATTTTCGTAACTCCAGCAACATTAAGTGGAGCAGATGTCAGATTCCGCATTTTCAATGCGGACGGTAGTGAAGCAGAAATGTGTGGTAATGGCATACGATGTTTCGCTAAGTTTGTTTATGAAAACTCTATCATTTCAAGTAAAAAATTACGTGTCGAAACTTTAGGTGGAATAAAAGATGTTCAATTAATGTTAGAAAAAGGAAAAGTGACTTATATAAAGGTTGATATGGGTATAGCAACTTTTCAAACAAAAGAAGTTCCTATGAAAAGTAATTGGAAGTATTTTATTGATAAAGAATTGTTGGTGGATGAGAAGCCTATTAACATGACTGTTCTCAGTATTGGTAATCCTCACGCAGTTATATTCACCACAAATCTGATTAGCATAGTCTTAGACGATATAGGGCCTAGTATTGAAAATCATGAGTCATTTACCGAGAGAATTAACGTGCATTTCGTGAATATTATAGATAAAAATGAAATTGAGATGATCACATGGGAGAGGGGGAGTGGTGCTACTTTAGCCTGTGGTACCGGAGCCACTTCAACCGTGTTAGCTGGTTATCGCCGGGGGATACTTGAAAAACAAGTTTTAGTCCATTTACCTGGGGGAGAACTACATGTTACAGTATATCAAGAAAATGAAGAATTAGGAGCTTTTCTTATAGGTAATGCAGAGCTGGTTTTCACGGGTGAAATGAAAATAAACGTATAAATAATAATACTCAAATAACATTCTAAATTTTTTTTTAACCATGAATTCTGCTTATCGTGGTGGAGATGGTTTTATAGCCCTGAAGTTTACTTCTTAAAACTACTGCATTATTATATTTTTCATCTTTAGCTGTGTAAAGGAGGGTTACTGTTCCTTTTTTCTTTTCTATATCTTTTATTAATGTTATAAGTGTTTTTTTATTCTTTAATTCTTCAAGGTACTTCTGTTTATACTCTAACCATCTATTATGGTCATTGGCAAACCATTTTCTGAGATTTTTACTAGGTGCTATTTCTTTTAGCCATAAATCTAACTGGGCTGTTTCTTTGGAAATGCCCTGAGGACATAAACTATCCACGAAGATGCGGAAACCATCTCCGATCCTTACAGGTTGGTATACACTTTTAATTTTAATCATGTTATCTGATATTCTTTAAGATCCGTCTAAGATTTAATTTTAGTGTTCTTTTTGGATAAAAATGAAAAATAATCGCTATTTTAGTGGATACATAGATCTCTTATAGTTTCTTTTTTATTATTATTAAAATTAAATTTTTTTTTAATATTGTGTTTTCAGGGATTTTATCTATAAGCAAGCTTATATATTTCAATAATTTAAAATTTAAAATAACTAATTATAAACTATAAGGATTGAATATTCTATCCTCCACCATTAAGAGTTTAAATTTGGAAAGTGAACAAATGACCAGCAAAGATGTGGAAATATTTTACAATCAAGCAATGAAGTTCTTTAAGATGGGTGAATTCAAAAAATCTTTAGAGTTATTTAATAGAGTATTGTACATTGATGATAAGTTCATTCCAGCTTGGAATAATAAAGGAGTGATCCATATGGAGTTGGAAGAATATTCTCAAGCTCTGGAGTGTTTTGATAAACTTACATTCTTAGATATGACTGATGATTTAACCTGGTATAATAAGGGATATGTCCTGTTATTGTTAGAAAGATATCCCGAATCTGTGAGAACATTAGACTATTTCATGGCCAAGTATACTGAACAAGATGATTACTATAAATATGCTCTATACTTAGAAGCTAAATGTTATTACGAACTTAAAGAATACGATAAAAGTATCAAACTTCTTAAAGATGTATTAAGCATTGATGAAGCCTTCAGCGAAGCTCGGGAGCTTCAATCTTTAGTTTTGAAAGATATGGAAAAGAAATAAAAAGATCAGTGTTTTTGCTATCAATATTCTTTTTATTTATTCATTAATCACTTAATTATTTGAGGGCATTGTAAACTAGTCTATTCATCAAATAAAACTTTTTTAAGTTCCTGTACGTTTACTGTAAGAAATTGTTCTGCCTTAGGGTCTGCCAATATTTTAAACTGTTCTAACTTAGTTTTCAAATAGCACTCATTTAATAAATTCTGAAGTTCTGGGATAGGCATTTCTATTATTCTTCTTATTTTTTCCTTATCTTCCTCAGTCAGTTGACTTTTATATTCTTTTATTTGATCCTTAAATGATTCTACTGCATTCATATCTTTGGACACGTAAACATTTATTAGGAATGGAGGAATTCGTTTTACTGTACTTATAATTTTCTTAGCTTCCTCTTCTTTAATTTCTAATTCTAATGATTCATCCAAAACTTTAGTTAGATTCAGTGCTAGTTCTTTCCTACGATTACCGTAAACTATAGAGGCAAGCACTATCCCAACTAAAATTCCGGAGAATGCGTAGGTTTGATGTTGAGGTATAGATGAGAGAGGGTATCCAAAAAAATAGAATATAATGCTTATAACTAAAATACTTCCTAATAGGAATGTTAAAACTGCTGCGATAATTGCGATTATTTTATTATTGATCAAATTCATTCACCATTTATTTATCATTTAACCCAGCATTTAAATTTAAAATATTTTTTATGAATACGTTCACTTATGATATGCATTTGGGAAATCTTATAATATTATTAGTTGATATATAATTATTAGGGATAAAAATGGAAATGACCGAAGAACAAATAAACAAGCTTATTAACAAGTTAAATGATGAAGACTATGATGTCCGTAAGAATGTGGAAGATATTCTGATTAAGGTATGGAAACAATCTATAGAGCCCCTTATCACTGCTTTAAATCATGATAATCCTGAAATCCAAATTGAATCAGCTAGAATTTTAGGAAAAATGGGAGATGAAACAGCTTTAGATGCCCTTATAGAAGCTATGAAGGATGGAAATCCAGAATTTAGAAGAGAAGTGTCACTAGCTATTAGTAAAATAGTAGAGAAAGATCCTTAAAAATTTTAAAACTCTTTATAGTTTACTTAAATGGGAATTATTTATAAAAAAAATAGATATCTAAATTTATAAAGAACCTTTATTTATTCTGTCTCTTGTAAACATTCTCTTCTTAATTTTAATAACTCTCTTCTTTTATTCTTAATATCTTCCACGCTATGGATGATCTCAGACAACTTAGCCCGTATGCATTTAACAACATCCTCATTATGAATCCATTTACATCCTTCACAACTCCACACTCCCTTCTCCTTTATCCAAAAACCACCAGTGGAAGGTTCTCCACATGGATAAAATGGACAATAACAAAAAGTACAACTTTGAGGATGTTCATGACATGGATAATATTCACAATTCAAATTAGGACCTTCTACAATCTCCCCTGCCAGATACTTCTCATAAAATTCACAGGCTAATGGATGCATAGTATAGGGTACGACATAACCTCGGGGAGTCACCATTCTTCCTTCTTCAATATAAGTCATGCTATTTCCCACTATAAGAGTAGTGGACATATCAACTTCTTCACTTGAAAGTTCTTCTAAAGTAGTTGTACTAACAATAACTTCATCATTTTTGCTTTTCACTAATCCTACAGGTGTTTTAGGCTGGCGTGTTTCAAGTAATATCCTGTAAGCTTCAACAAAAGGCTTTTTACGAGTTTTACTCATAGGGTTGTAGAATGCAATTACAAAGTCTCCTTCAGAAGCAGCTGTAACTTTACGTTTTATCTCAGAAAGAGGAGTTAAAATGTCACTTAAACTAATTACTACAAAATCATGAAGTGGTGCACCTAAAAGAGATGCTGCAAAGTTCACCGCAGTAACACCGGGTATAACATTCACTTTTATGTTCTTATATTTACCTAAAATTTGAAAAATTACGTTAGCCATGCCAAATACTCCAGGATCACCACTAGAAACCAAAGCTACCTTCTTACCCTCCCGGCTTTTTTGAATAGCTAATTCAGCACGATATATTTCCTGACCCATTCCCTTAACAAGGATTTCCTTTCCTTCCAACAAGTCTTCGATATACTTATAGTAACCCTTGTAAGTAATTACAACCTCTGCATCTTTAAGGGCCTCTAGCGCCCGTAAAGTCATGTCTTGTCGAGAGGGTCCAATACCTATTACACTTATCATAATTTACTTTAAACCTTCCCTCAAATAGAGAATTAAAAAAAAACTCTATTAGAATTTTTTCCAAAAAAAATATATTCCTTAAGTGATTCTGTTTAGTTTTAACTAGTGTTTCCGTTGTTGTTGTATAGTTCGGTTAGGCTGGTGATTATTATGCTGTTGATGTCTATGTTGAATCCTCCACTTCCACTTTGACCGGTGGCTGTGGCGGTGATGCTGTAA
>Ga0182014_10002131_pt1 | contig 25393 bp, 24 predicted proteins | sample 612S2DmetaG_FD_120489 | JGI IMG/M metagenome (GOLD analysis project Ga0182014, IMG submission 120489) | Permafrost microbial communities from Stordalen Mire, Sweden - 612S2D metaG | ecosystem: Environmental > Terrestrial > Soil > Wetlands > Permafrost | place: Sweden: Stordalen | collected...
CCTGGGGGCGTCAGCCAGGCCCGGATCTCCCGGATGGAACACGGTGACATCGAGCGGATGCTGAACGCCAGCGGGACGCCCGCCGAGGTCGCCGCCCGCGCCGGCAACAGCGCTCGTGTCCTGCACGACGTCTACCTGCACTGCACCATTGGCCAGGAAGACATCGTCAGCCAGCGGATCAAAGACGCCCTCGACGCAGACGCCAGAATCGAATCATCGCCACCCGTACGCTTTCTGGGGAGCGGAAGCAGCACTGGGCAGCATCAAGATCGCAAGGCGCACGTCTTTTAGGCGAGCAGACCATGATGGCCTCGTGGAACCTGCTCTCGATGACTCAGACTGCCCGGTCTGCCAGGCGCCGGAGGCGGGCATTCCATGAACAAACCAGAATAAACAATTAGCTGTAGAGGCCGCCCGGATTAAACGACGTTTCCTGCGCGTACGTCCAGCCGATTGACTGTTACACCGAACGCTGGAATTCTGAGTCTGCATCGCAGCCTTAGCGGGGGTAGGCGTGGCTAGATCGGCATGCTGGACGTATGTGACCTGGTATCACGATCTGAGCACCACGGACTGGCCGACCTGGCTTCCCGGCAAGCCGGTCCAACCCGGGTCTGTCGGCGTGTTCAACCGGGAACGCTGCTTTGATAATGACGAAACTCTTGAAGAGCTTGGTATTACCTGTGCCCGGCTCTCGGGCGAAACCCCCGTACAGCCCATTTTCTACAGCACGATGGGGGGATTTGAATTCGAGCCAAAGGCCGCCGCGAGCGTGACGCCAGGATTTGCCGCTCTGGGCGAGGCCGACGCGGGTGTGAAGCTGACGGCTAACACAGAGCACGCCTGCCTGATCCAGATGCTGAATCCGACGGTAAGGCGGATCGAAAACCAGCGTGAGGTCCAGGAAGCAGTGCTCGCGCGTGTGAGAGAGGGCCTGTGGAGCGTCGACCTACAGGTCGTGATGAGGAGAACCAGGTGCACGAGCGGTTTCGCCGCAGTATCGCGGGCCGGCCGGCAGAGCGTGGAATTCAAAACCGGCGCCAAGCTTCCGGCTGTCATCACTGACCAGAACCTGCCCAGCCTGGAGCTCGGGCTGACTTCGGGGCGGTCCAGCTCCGGTTTCCTGCTCACCCCCTTCGTGGAGACCTCGACGCCCGCATTCGGCGGCGTCGTACGGGTGAAGCGCGACCTGTGGCCCAGACTGCTCCCCTGGCGCTCAGAAGGCTCTTATCTGGTTGACCCCCACGGAAAGCGCTTCCTCCCAAAGAACCTGCCGCCGGAGCTGTCGGCCTACGCTCCCCGCGACCGCTGCTACGATCCTGCCCGCTCCGCGATGTCTCCAGCCGAGTTGTCGGCCCTGACGGTTGAGGACGTCTTCGAGGAAGTCACTACGCTGCCCGGGGAGGACGCACCCGGCAGTGCGGGCGGGCCCGGCGCAAGCTCCGGCCCCGTCGAGCCCGCCGAGGTCAGAAGCTTCCCGCTGCCCCGCTCGGCGGTCCCTTCCACCCTTGCCGCAGCCGATGACGAAGGAGACGCGCCGGTCCTGCTGGATGCCGCGTTCGACGACGGCCTGGTGCAGTTCACCGTCTACGACCGCGGGCCCGGCCGGTACTGGCTGGAGGTCACGCTCCGGCGCGCAGGCCCGCAGCCCAGCGTGGTCACCGTCCGCTATCAGGCAAGAGACGGATCCTCACGGGACCTGATCATTCCCGTGGCCGGGGACGGTGCTGCCGCGTCGAGCTCGATTGTGAGCCTGCCGGATTACCAGCCGGGAACCGACGGGCAGGCCTGGCTCACGCCAGCCGGCGCAGGGCAGGCCTGGCCGGCGGAGACCGTGCGCAGGTCGGTGCTGGCCGCGGTCGGGAACGCGACCGCCCGGGCCTGGGAACAGCTCGCCGCGCTTGTCCCGGCCGAGACCAGTGAGGTCATCGAGCGCGTACTCCGGCACCTGCGGGGTACCGCATGAGCTGGCGGGAGCGGCTGGCCAGGAAACCAGCCTCACCCGGTGAGGAGACGACCGAGCCAGGCGACCTGCGCAGCGCCCTGGCGCTCTACCGGGAAGGCCGCCTCCGGCCGTTCAGGCTATATAAGCGCCTTACCGGGCCGCGCCAGGCATGGTGGGAGTACTGCCAGGCGACGGCCCGCGGCACTGCCGGCTTCCTCGGCGAGGAAGAGCTCAGCGAGGTCTTCACGGTCATTGACCGGGAGGAACCGCCGCAGAGCCCGGGCGCGGTGACCAGCGCGGCGCGTGCCGTGCACGCCGTCAGCCATGCCCTGGCCGCTGAGCGGGATGAGGACCAGCAGGGGCTGCTGAGCGAGGCTGCGGGCCACTGGCGCAACGGCCCGGCGGCCCCGGTCCCGGCCGCCGGTGCGCCTTTCCCTGTTGACACGGCGACGGCGCAGGTGCCGCTCCGGCTCCAGGACCGGACCCGGTCCGTGCTGAGCCTGCTCGGCAACGTGCGTCATGACCAGGGCGAGGCTATGGCCGCGATCTGCGCCCTCCTGCTCGCCGGGGCTGCCCCGGAGGCCAGAAGCGCCGTCCAGGTGCGCGTTGTCCTGGCGGTCCGCGAGCAGGAACAGATCAACGGGGTCACCGGGCGCCTGGACGTGCACGTGCTCCCCGGGGGCCCGGCCGGCCTCTACCCGGACCCTAGGACACTGACGGTCCAGCCGGCCGACGCGGCCTTCAACCGTGCCCTGCACCTGGCGTGGCAGTTCGCCGGCGGCGACAGCCAGTCCAGCTGCGTGCTGTGGCGCCTCACGCCAGATGCCGACGTGCCCGGCTACGGCATCGACGGCAGCTCGCTCGGTGCCTCATTCGCCATCAGCCTGCAGCAACTGCTGCAGCACCGCCCGGCCTCCCGGCTGCTGTCGCTCGCGACACTGCGCGGCTCCCTGACCCGGCTACGGCCCACCTGTGTGATCACCGGCGAGCTATCCGGCCAGCGTCCCGCCGGCTACCCCCGCCAGGCCCTGCAGCGCGGCCCCTGGCTGGCCAGCGTCGGCCAGATGGACGCCAAGCTGAAGGCCGTCAGCACCCGGCACCTGCGGCTGGTCGCGCCGACCGCCAACAAGCCCGCCTCGCCCGCGCAGATCCCGCCGGACGTCGCTGTCTACTGGGCCAGCACGCTCCGCCAGGCCGACCGGTACGCCCGCCGGGTCCGGCCCGTGCGGACAGCAGCAGCCGGACTTGCCCTGATCGTACTGGTCGGCGGCTCGGTCGGCCCGGCCCTCGCGGCGCACTACGACAGCGCAGCCGGCCAGCAGCACCAGGCAGCCGTCTCCGCACAACTGGCCAGCACGGCGAACAGGCTGCGCGACACAGACCCGGCCGTCGCTGCTCAGCTGGACGTGGCCGCCTACGACGCCGCAGCGAGCGGCAACGGCTACACCGCCATGCTCAACGACGAGGCTGCGCCACTGGAAACGGCCGTCTCAGCGCAAGCTTCGACCTTCGCGCTCAGCCCTGACGGAGCTCTCCTGGCCACCGTCCCGGCCACCGGCCCGGTGTCGCTGCGAGAGACTGCAGTCCCGGGCCGGGCCGCCGTTTCCCTCAGCGGCACGGGCGTGCACGGTGGCACCAGCGCGGACCCTGTCGGGTTCAGCCCCGACGGACGAATGCTGGCCGCACCCGACCCGGCCGGAGGCATCTCGTTGTGGGACGTCTACAGTTCTTCCCGTGCGGCGAAGTCGAGTCCCGATTTCGGCTCGTCGGTCACATCGGTCGGCTTCAGCCCGGACGGGAACATCCTCGCGGTAGGCATCCAGCAGGGCACCGTCCAGCTCTGGAATATCGCGGATCCCGGACGGCCAGCGCCTCTCGGCAAGCCGGCACCGGCTTCCGGCTCGTCGAGCGGAGCTGTGACCGCCTTGATGTTCAATTCGACCGGGCAGTCATTGTACAGCGGGACCCTCAACGGCACCATCGACGTCTGGACCATGGCCGCTTCAGGAAGACTTACGCTGGCCAGCCAGCCAGTTCCCGGAGCGCAGGGGCAGCAGGACCAGGTCACCTTCAGCAACCGCGGCCAGGCGGTGATGACTGATGAGTCGGGAGACACCTTCCTCTACAACCTCACCAGCCATGTCTCGCCCCAGGCTGTCACGGGAGGCCCGGCAGTGATCAGCCCTAGCGGGCTGACCATCGCTGCCCGCGACCAGAACGGCAACATCACGCTGCTGAACACGACCCAACCCCTGAACTACCCGCTCGGAACTCAGCTGCCTGTCAAGACCCCGACGGCAGAGGGTGACCAGAGCCCGGGACCGATGAGCTTCGACGCCAACGGCACCATGCTCGCTGCCGGAGACTACGGCACAATCATGCTGTGGCACCTTCCCGCCGGCTACCAGCCTGACTCAGCCCTCCCCCTCGCCGCCCAGCTCGACCCGGACAGCATCGACGGGAACGCCGCAGCCGTCGCCGACGAAAACGATGCCTTCGTCCAGCAGCTGTCCGGCGGCATACCGGTTACTTACCACGTGAACGGCACCACGTCAGGCCTGGCCGAGGCGATCCCGGCTCTCGGCGATGACGGGCACTTGCTCGCTCTCGGGGAGAAAAACAGCAGCGTAAGCCTCTGGAGCCTGCAGAACGGCAAGGCACTCTTGCTGGACCCGTCCTTCTCCGCCGACGTTACCAGCCTGTCCCTCAGCGCAAGCGGCAAGATCCTTGCCGTCGCCGCCAGCAACAGCACTGTGAGCCTGTGGAACCTGGCCGATCCGGCTGACCCGACCTTCGTCGCAAGCCTGGACTCAGGCGGGCCCATCGCCATCAGCCCAGACGGAGGAACGCTCGCGGTCCTGGACGCCGACCATCTCCAGCTCTGGGACGTGAGCGACCCGGGTCACTGGTCCGCTATCGGCAGCGGGTTCTCCCTGGGAATCGGAAGCTCCGGCGTGACTGCCCTTGGGCTCAGTCCCGGCGGCAAGATGCTGGGCCTCGCAACCACCGCGGGCACAGTGCGGCTGTGGAACCTCAGTTCCGCGCCCGCTGACTACGGGCAACCGCTCACCAGCAACTATGACTCGGACTACAACTACTTGCAAACGCGGGTGGACAGCGTCGGCGTGAACGCCCTCGCCTTCAGCGCTGACGGCACGACGCTCACCTCGGTCAACGCCGACAGCACGATCCGCATCTGGAATCTGCGGCCCGCGACGGTGATCAGGAACATCTGCGGTGCCACCGCAGGAGCCCTGACCGCAGCGGTATGGAACCAGTACCTGTCGGGCGAGCCTTACCAATCCCCATGCCCTGACGACGCAACCGCCGCCGGACAAGGGACCGCAACCGCCGCACCCGCAGCGTCTGGGGCCAACAGCGGCCAGGCCGGTTTGTGCACTGCCAGGCAGCTAGCCCTCTCGAGTCACGCCACCACCTCGGATGACTCCGGAGTCACCGAGTACATTCTGGTACTCATCCTTACCAACAGATCACGAAGCTCCTGCTCGCTGACCGGCGTCCCCTCAGTCAGCCTGGACGGCCCCCCGGATCCGCCGCTCAGCGGTACGTACCAGCTAGTATCGAACGCCCTGCCCGGTCAGGCGGCAGTCGCCCTGGCCCCCGGCGCCCAAGCCCACGTCAACCTGACCTACCTCCCCGCCACCGGATCCACCGGAGGTGGGACATGGGTGCCGAAAACCGTGAAAATGACCTTGCCGGGCACGAACGGAACCTTGACTATGCCATGGTCACTCGGGATCGCCGTAGTCCGGCAGGACATGGCCAGCGACAAGGGCACGTTCACAGGCCCCTTCCTCGCCGGAAGCGGCCTGGCAGCGTCCCCCACTTCCCCTGCGCCTGCTAGTTCTTCAGCGTCCGCTGCCGCGTCACTCAAGGTGAACACATGTGCCCGCGGTACCTCGTCGGCTGCCTCGGCACCGGCGAAGGTCGGGAGCATCACCACCGGAGCAGCGGAGAACGACTTCGTCGATGTCGCGTTCAGCCCCGACTGCCAGATCGCCGCCGCAGGCGGCAACGGCATCGTCCAGATACGAAACATGGTCACCGGGACAAGCATCGCCACCCTGTCCGCCGCCTCCGGAAGCGCCGTGGACATTGACGCGTTCACGCCGGACGGAAAAGCACTCGCCGTGGCAGGGGGCAACGGGTACACGACGCTGTGGGACGCGGCAACCGGAAACCTCGAAGCACGCTTCCCATCCGACCCGTCCGGTGGCACGTACTGCCTAGTGGTCAGCCCAGACAGTTCCGAGATCTTCACCGGAGGCAGCACCGGGAACGTGGGTATCTGGAGCGTGACGACTCACCAGTCACTCGGTACGATAACCACAGACAACGCCGTCGGCGCAATGGCGCTCAGCCCGAACGGCCAGTTGCTGGCCGTCGCCGGGTACGACGAGACCATCCGCATCTACAACACCACCAGCCGTGCGCTGGCCGCGTCCCTGCCCAGCGATGACGGACACATATGGAGTATGGCATTCAGCCCGGACGGCAGCACCCTGGCCGTGGGCAGCAATGTCATCCAGTGGTGGAGTGTCGCATCTCACGAGCTAATCACTCGGGCCATCAGCCCCGGAGGCTCGGTGACCGACGTCGCGTTCAACCCCGACGGCACGATCCTGGCCGCGGGCGGCTACAAGATGGTCGGCCTTTGGAACACCAGCACCCACCAGCTCACCACCACGCTGAACCTGGGGCCAACCGCTCCCACCGCCTCCGCCAACGCCTCCTATCCCAACGGCATGGCGTTCAGCCGCTACGGCGCAATCCTCGCCGTCGGATGGTACGGCACACTTGAGTTCTGGAATGTCGCAAGATGACAGACCGAAGCCGGCAATCCGATGCTGAAGCTGCGTTCCCCGCCACAACTTCATGCGAGCGCCCTCTCTCCCGGACCGCTACCCCAGCCATCAGCACACCCGCCTTCCCGGCCGCCCTCGTCCCGGGAACCATGCGGGGCCGCACGGAACCTCAGCACATGCCCTCTCCTGTCCTCGCACTGTCAGTGGTCAGGAACGCCCGGACGACCTTCCCGCCCTGGACCGGATGCCAGTCCAGGGAGGCTGAGATGCGGCCGGCCATCATCAGGCCGCGCCCGGACTCATCGTCAGCCGTGGCGATCTTCGGCACCGGGGGGTCGGCGAACTGATCCCAGACGCTGATCAGGAGTACCGTCCGGTCGGAGAACAGCCCGAACCGCAGGACCGGGAGGCGGCCGCTGAGGTAAACCGGCATGCCGGTTACCGGGTCGTGCGCCCGCCGCACGACGTTCGTCACGAGCTCGGATGCGATCAGCTCGCCGTCCTCGATCAGCTCGGGCAGGCCCCACTGCCTGAGCGTGTTCCGAAGGTGCATCCGGGCCATCCGGGGGGCAGTGGCCAGGGCACCCATCGGCGGCAGGACGGAGAACAGGGGCCAGCTCGGTCTTGAGGGTCGGGTCATCGGGGATCCAGTCATGGCGCTCATGCGCACTCCAGGCGACGGTGCGGCGGATAGGCGAGCCCGAGATCCCGAAGTGTGGCCGACTGGATGAGGGCTAACCGCTTACCCGTATCGACCCCGGACCCGTGGAGGGCACCAGGCCCGCCGACGCGGCCGGGACCCGGCTTACCCCCCTCAGCGGCCCCCTCATCGCGGGGAAGCGAGCGAGGAACCGCACGGACAACACTGCCGTGCCGGGCGTACCGTGGGTATTGACAATGACAGCGCATCGTGATTGCGCCGCACCCGGCATCCGGCGCGCAATCGCGCCGACACGTGCGGAGGGGACAGTGGACGCTCCGGAGCCCAGCGGAAGGACCCGCTTCGGTGCGGAGCTCAAAGCGCACCGTACCGCGCGGGACTGGACCCAGGTCCAGCTAGGCAAGAAGCTCGGCTACAGCGGCTCATTCGTCTCCGACGTGGAACGCGGTGACCGTGGGGCTAGCGAGGATTTCGCTAAGCGCTGCGACGAGGTATTCGGCCTGCCCGGCACGTTCGTCCGGCTCTGGGAAGACCTGCAGCGCGAAGCCTTCCCCACGTGGTTCGCGCCGATCCTGCCGATTCAGCGCGAGGCCGACAAGATCAGCGGGTGGGAACTCGGTGCCGTTCCTGGCCTTCTCCAGACTGAGCAATACGCCCGCGCGCTGATCAGGGCGCGTCGTCCCCAGGACGATGAAGAGGCGGTAGAGCGCACCGTACGGGCACGCATAGACCGTCAGGGCATCCTGTCCAGGCCGAAGCCCCCGTTGCTCTGGTACGTCGTCCACGAAGGCGTTCCACGGCATGTCGTCGGCGGCCCTGAAGTCATGGGTGACCAGCTAGACAAGCTCATCAAGGCCGCCGAGACACCCGGTTTCGTGATTCAGGTTCTCCCCTACTCCGCACACGACCACGCCGGTACAGACGGCTTGCTGTACCTCTACGAGCGGCCTGGGCAACCCCATGTCGCCTACACGGAATGCATGGGCGGCGGAAGGCTGATCGAAGACTCGCAGGAGGTATCCGACCTCACTACAGTGATGGGCATGCTCCGGGCGGCTGCACTGTCGCCCTGGGACTCGGTAGCACTCATGCGAACCATCAGGAGAGAACTTGACTAGCGAGAACTGGCGGAAGTCGAGCTACAGCGGCGGGCAGGGCGGGGAGTGCGTCGAGGTCGCCAGCGTTCCCGGCATCGTCGCCATCCGCGACACCAAGGACCAGGGGGCCGGGCCGGTACTGCGGATCACCGCCGAAGCGTGGAAGACGTTCACCAACGGCATCAAGTAGCGAGCGTGGCCCGGTGTCCTCGTGGGACATCGGGCCTGCGTGTGTCCTGGACCGCTCGCGCAGTACAGAAGACCCGGCTGCCCGGCGCTGGTCAGCGGGCCGGGCCGTGCGGCCGGGGGCATGCGGGCAGCCTGCGGGCCGGACTGCGCTGCAGCGGCCGTACGCGTACAGAGAGGGCAGCGCTTGAAAAAAGATGCCTTACCGCAGCTCGAACCAGGTCGTCGCCTGGCCGCCGCCCGCTCGTAGCCCCACCTAACGGCCAGGTCCTCCGCCAGTCGCAGCCCCCGGCTGCCCTCAGCTTCGCCGTCCGGAGGGCGCAGCACCGGGACACCGTCGGCCTTGCGGCCGAGATCCGTGGCCAGGGGAACTCGGCGGGTTTCCGGACCTGTCAGAAGAGCCGCGCTGACCGGCTGGCCACGTTTTGCTCCAGGTCGAGCAGTGCTCGCTTGCGGCGCAGGCCGCCGGCATAACCGGTCAGCGAGCCGCTGGCTCCCATCACCCGGTGGCACGGGATGAGGATGCACACCGGGTTGCGGCCGACCGCGGCACCCACTTCCTGAGGCGTGATCCCGCCGCCGAGTTCCCCGGCCAGCTCGCCGTAGCTGGCGGTCTCCCCGTAGGGGATCCGCGTGATGAGATCCCAGACCCGCTGCTGAAGCGGGTTGCCGGACGCCTCGACCGGCATGTCGAAGTCGCGGCGCTGACCGGCCAGGTACTCGCCGAGCTGCTTCCTGACCTCATCAAAGCCCTCCTCCCGGTACTGGCCGAAGCCGGCCCGGTCCGGCATGTGCCAGTGGTGCGGGAAGTAGAGCCCGGTAACGGCCCCGTCCCGGGTCACGACCGTCAGGTCGCCCAGGCTCGACTGGATCGTCGCGTACGCCGCTGCCCCGGCCGACACCGGCGGCTCGCTCATCGTTATCATCGTCATCTCCTCACGTTCTGCCTGTACCTGGCAGACGTCTGCGGCGACCGGAACGTGAGATGAGCCGGCCACATAGGCGATGGCTCATGACGACGGCCTGTCGGGCTTGAATGACTCCCCGGCCGCCGGGCCATCAGCCTGTTCCAGGCACTCACCCACATAGCTGGACACTAAGCAACCGCCGTCTCGGCGCGCCCACCCCGGTCGAGGGCTACCTGCCCGGGCTAGTGCTGGCGATCCTGTTCGGCCTGTCCATGGACTACCAGGTGTTCCTGGTCAGCAGGATGGCCGAGGAATGGTCCCGTACCCGTGACAACGCCCGGTCGATGCTCGTCGGCCAGCGCTGCACATCACGTTCCTGCTGGCCGGGGTACGGCCCGGAGACGGAGTCATCGTGCCCGCCTGGACCTTCGTGGCGACCGCCAACGCGGTCCGCCACGCCGGCGGCCACCCCGTCGCCCTCGACGCCGACCCGCGGTACTGGCAGCTCGACCCCGGCCAGCTCGAACGGTTCCTCACCCGGCACTGCCGTAGAACACGCGGCCGTCTGGCCGATACGCGCACCGGCCGGCCGGTGGCCGCCGTCGCCCCCGTTGACCTCCTCGGGCACCCCGCCGACCTCGCCGCCATCACCGCCCTGGCCCGCGCCTATGAGATCACGTGGTGGAAGACGCCGCCCAGGCGCTCGGCGCCACCTGCCACGGGCAATCCGGCCGGCGGAAGCGGACTGGCAGCGGCCAGCACACCCGTCCACTGTCCTCGCCGGGCCTGTACGGGCCCTGGGACCTCAGAAGGACATGCCGCCCTTGAGCATCGCGCCCGCGTCGAGGCGAATGTTGAGCCCGGTCATGTAACGCGCACGGTCACTGGCCAGGAAGGCGACGAGTTCACTGACGTCACCCGGCTCGATATACGGGATCGGCATCGCCTGCATCGCGGGGAAAGCGGCTTCGGCGTCCTCCCGGGTGGGGTTCTCCAGGTCGGGGCGGAAGGCCCGGTAGATGTCCTCGTTATGCAGCAGTGCGGTGTTGACGTTGGTGGGGTGGATCGCGTTGATCCGGATCATATGCGGAGCCAGTTGGAGAGCCAGCGCCTCGACGTAGGAGGCGATGGTCCGCTTGGCCCACGCGTACCCGGAGCCGCCCGGCCCGATGGCCGGGCTGTCGATGAGGCCCTTCATCAAGCCTGCCGTCGACCCCGTGACGATGATGGATGCTCCGGCCGCCAGATGGGGCACCGTCAGGCCGACGGTGTTCAGCACACCGCCAAGGTCGACGTCCACCCCGTCGTCCGAGGGGCCCCGGCGGCCCCTAGTGTTTATTACCCCCGTACTCCGCGCACCCGGCCAGCCCTTCGCAAGCACTCTTTGGCGGTAGCGTCCACGGCTATCCGGGGCGCCTATCTATTGCGGCTTGAAGACGATGATCGGTCAATGATTTTGGCCCGGACCATTGTGGAGCAGGCCGCACGGCTGAGAGTTTGGAGACTTACCCGGGGAAGATAGTGGCCATAACTAATTCCCCCTCTCCTTAATCCTCTGGCGGGTGACGCAGCGTGGCAGCCTGCCCGTTCGACCCGGCTTCGGGGATATACCGGGCGGGCGGCATGGGGACGGCCGGGTGGGACAGCAGCAGCCAGGAACGCAGCCGATGAAGGATCTTCTTCATGAGAGACCTCCCTTTGACACCCCGGAGCATACCACCGGCCGCCATGCCCGTTAGGGCCATAGGTCCCGCGCACCCACTGCTAATTCGCATTGATCCCTTAATTGCGGAGCCGATTACCCAGCCCACTGAAGGTTATTCACGGATAACCTTCAATCTCGCACTTCAAGAACTGGACCATCATGCACACCGATTATCGACGCCCGCTTAACACGTTCACGACGACTATCTCAGCGGTAATTGGCCTGCATTTCTACCGGACAGCCTGAATAACCCTCACTGTCCCGGCGACGGTAATCGCGATTCCCCGACTTCCTGGCGGCCCATTCCCGGCGCAAAGCGCCTTAACGCTGGGGGGCAAACATTATCGCACAATTGGGGCCAATGAATTCGCCCTGCGAGGTCGTTGACTCCACCGGCGGCAAAGACATAAAGGTTTTGCCCCGAATGGAGCCAGGTCCTGGGGCGGCCCGGAGAAGATGCGCGCCCTATCGACGGAGGCTTTGTGCTCAAGCAGGGTGTCTCCATTCAGGGGCCGGTTGAGCTGGGTGTTGAGGCTGGCTGAGCTTGGCGTGGTTCGTAGCAGCGTGCCTGATTTGATGGCGGGCCTTCTTCGCGGACCTCGGGCTGACGTCACTGGAGCTGGCCGCCCAGCCGGATGAGGATCAGGTAGAGCATCCGTGCGGTCACGAACCGGCGATCCGGCCAGCCGCGTCACCCATCGCCGCAGCCGAACCCGCAGGTCAGCCGCCTTGGCCCCGTTTTGGAACCCCACAGGGATTGCCGTCAAACGGTGCTATTCAGCAGCGAACGGGCAAGGATCTGCCGTCGCAGGTCCTCGTAGCTGACCCCAGCGAGACTCGACTCACTGGCAAAAGCACCGAAGATCGGATCCCACGCCGTGATAGTGAGGTGATCTCAGAGAAAGAGGATCGGACACTCGGTCTTTAACGGCGCGATGAGGTTGTTCGGGGGGGCTCGCGGACAGTCCGGACGTGCCCGAAACGGGCGTGGAGTCCCGGTAGAAGAGGTCTCATCACAAGTCTTCTTCATCCCCAGGACTCCACTTGATCCCCTATCGTGCCATGCTCGACGTTCCCGCGGAACTGCTTCGCTACCTGACCCGGCTGCTGGCCGCCGAGCGCCGCCGCCGTGGCACCCCGGCCCGCAGCAGGAAGCTCACCTGCCGTGAGCAGGCGCTTCTCGCGCTGCGCTGGTTCCGGGACCGCACCCGGCCGGAAAGGCTCGCCGCTGACCACGGGATCTCCCGGGCGACGGCCTACCCGTGCGTCGACGAGGCCGTGGACGTGCTGTCCGCGCAGGCCCCGGGCCTGGACGAGGCCCTGGAGCGGGCCCTGGCCGAGGGCGCGCCGTACGTGGTCCTGGACGGCAAGATCTTCGAGACCGACCGCCTCGCCGAGACCGTGACCAGCGCGAAGGGCGAGGGCATCGACGCCTGGTACTCCGGGAAGAAGCACCGCCCCGGCGCCAACGTCCAGGCCGTCATGCTCCCCGGCGGCCTCCCCGCCTGGACCGGCCCGGCCGAGCCCGGCCACGTCCACGACATCACCGCGGCCCGCCGGCACGCCCTGCCCGCCCTCTACCGCGCCGCCGCCCTCGGCATGCCGGCCCTGGCCAACGGCGGCTACGAGGGAGCCGGGATCGGCATCCGCGTCCCCGTCAAGAACCCCGGCGGGAACCAGCGGCTCGCCCCCGACACGAAAACCCGCAACAGCCTGCTCCGCGGCCTCCGCAGCCAGGGAGAACGAGGATTCGCCCTGCTCAGCCAGCGCTGGACCACTCTCCAGCGCATCACCGCCAGCCCCAGAAGAACCACCGAGATAGTCCGTGCCGCACTCGTCCTCACCCAATTCGAGCACAAATACCTCAACTAAATCGGTGAGATCAATTCACAGCACCGCGATGCCGGAAACTCCAGAATTCTGTCCTAAGTCAGGTCAGTGTTCGTCAGTGTATTTCTTCAGCCAACCGGCAAATGTTAGTAACTGCGGATATTCTTGCCGCACCTGGGCAATGTTCGCTTCGAAGCCCTTTTCGCGAATCCAGCGGAACATGTCCGCGAACTCCTTCGGTATCATCATCTTGGCCACAAAGGTGGGTATCGGCGCCACGCAAGGCTTGTGCCCGATTACGGTCTTGAAGGTCCTGATTATATCGACGACGTTCAACTCGTCCCCGGCGAGCGGGATAACGCGTCCGGCGTAGCGCTCTGGATCTTCGAGCGCGCGCGGCAAACCAACCGATGTCGTAGGTGGCCACGAATTGGACGCGGTGTGAAACTCCCCAGTTCGCTCTGAACATTCCGAGGTACATTCCGCGCTGCATCGCTGGGATGCCCAACGCATCCATGAAACCGACCGGACGCAGAATCGTCGCCGGGAGTTTTAGATCACGAATGTGTTGCTCAATCGCCCATTTGCTCTCGTAGTGGCCGAGGCCGCTTTTCCGCTCGACCCCCTCCGCCGATGAGTAGACGAGATGAGGGCTGCCCGATGCCTTTACCGCATCGGCAAACCGCTTCCCGTTTAGCTCCTCCGCCGCGGTTCCACCCTTTTCCGTCCATTGCTGCACCGAAAACGCAGCGGAGACGCCTGCTCCTCCGCCCTGGCCAGCTCCTCCGCCAGCTCCTCGATCCGGCTGCGCAGCCGGTCCGCCTCAGCCCGGGAAGCCACCTCCCGGCGCCTGAGTTCCTCGATCAGCGAGCCCATCCACGGTCTCCTTCCCCCGTACACGACGGTAGAAGACCAAGTCGCTGATCAGCCGGCTATCCGGCAAAGCTGCTGGCCAGGCGTCCCTTCAGAGGAGCTGCACCCTTTACGGTTAACGCGCCAGTCAGCTAAGCATCCCGGATGAAAAGCCAGGGTCAGAGACTTCCTCCGAACCCAGACCCTCAACGGGCGGCAAGCCACGTTCCGCGCCACCATCACCGACACCACCCCCGCCATCGTCACGGCGCTCCTCGCCCGCGCCGACGACAACCCCGCCACTGGCCAGCCGGTAGCCACCGCCACCGACCCCACCAGGGCAGACACCAGCAACGGACCTTTGCCGGGTTCCTTCCACACCCCTAACCCCTATATTCGCTTACTACGCAACCATGAACTCACGGCGGCACTGATGGCGTGCTTCGTCCTGGCTTTCGAACTCCGGCCGCGACCCTTCAGCCCAGGGCCCCGGCCTCGCGGAGCGCGCCGATCTGCTGCTGGTCGCCGAGCACCTCGCGGAGGATCTGGGCGGGCTGCTGCTCGGCCTCGTGCTGCTCGCCGCCGACCTGCGCCTGGCGGCCACCAGGCGCGCCGGCCGGCCCGCCCGCGAGGAAGACGCGGTCGTGCCGCAGGCGCACACCGCGGCGTGACCGCCGCCGCGTGACCGGGCGCCGCGGCCCCGGTGACGCAGGAGGGCGGCTCGTCCCTCGCATGCTTGCCAGTCAACTCTTGTTGACTATAATTCAGGTCATGACGGTGATAATTCCTCTGGCGGACGCCAAGGCCCGGCTGTCCGCGGTACTTGACGATGTACGGGATACGCACGACCGCGTTGTGATCACCCGCAACGGCCGCCCCGAGGCCGTGATCATCTCCGTTTCAGATCTAGAAACCATAGAAGAGACCCTCGATCTGCTGTCCACGCCCGGCGCGATTGACGAGATCCGTACCGCAGAGACTGAGATCGCACGCGGCGAGGCCATCGGCGCCGACGAACTGCGGCGCCTGATGGCAGAGCGCGCCCGGAATGAGCGCGACGCCGGGTGAGCGACGAGGCCTACGCCCTATCGCTGGCCCCGGCCGCCCGGCGCATCCTCGCCGGGGGACCGCCACGCGGACTGCCGGTAGCAGTCACGGCGGCGGTGACCGAGTTCCTGACCGGCGCACTGCTGGACAACCCGCACCGGGCAGGCAAGCCGCTCGCCCGTGAACTAGCCGGGTACCACTCCACGCGGCGCGGCGCGTACCGGGTGGTCTACCGTATCGACGAGCCCGCCCGGACCGTCCACGTCGTACGCATCGACCATCGCGCTGACGTGTACCGAACACGCTAGCCCCGGCGGCGTGCTGGCCGGGGTCACGCGGCAGGTACCCCAGCCCGGGTGTACATTACCCAAACAGCCTCATCGGCGCCACAATGATCGGCAACGACGGTGGCTCCTTCAACCAGCATGAGCAGTTGCCGTCCAAGGACGTCGGCATCGGCAGCGCCGACCCGGGCGGCTATCCCGCGCGGGCGGGGCGGTGCCGGTCGCCGGGTCAGGGCGGGCAGTGCAGATCCCGCAGGCTGCTCCCGCCGATCGGAGGATGCCGCCAGACGGCCTCGGCGGTACGGCCCGGCAGCGAGCAGGTGATATCCATCCGGTGCGGGGTCTCCAGGAAGATGATCTCGGCGCGCAGGGTGCGGTCGTCGAGCCATCCGCCGGAGGCCGCGATGGGAATGGCCTCGCCCTGGCCGTCGGCGGGGGCGGAGGTGGCCCAGGCCCCGGCGCCGAGGGGAAAGGTCACGCTGTTGGCGGGTTCGGCCAGGCTGATCTGGGCGCCATGGGCGCCCGGCGCCACGCCCACCGAGGCCAGAAGCGGGCTGGCCGCCGCGCCCGGGACGACGGTGAACCGCTCACTGGCCCACGGGCCCCAGTCGGCGGGAGCCGGCGCGGCGGCGCAGGCCGGCAGCTCCAGACCCGCCAGCCGCGCGCTGAGCTGGTGCTGCGCGGAGCCGTCGGCCGGCGTGGCCATGCCCAGGCCAGGCAGCAGATGCGTCCACATGGCGTCGAGGACCGCCTGCATCTCCCTCGTGCAGGCCGTGGTGACGATCACCGTGTCCTGCTCGGGCAGGATCACGCAGAACTGCCCGAAGACCCCGTCGCCGCGGTAACCGTGCCGGGCCATCCAGAAGTGGAAGCCGTATCCCTGCCGCCAGTCCGGATCCGGCTGGCCGGGGTTGCCGATCTGCGCCGACGTCGCCTCGTCGACCCAGCGCTCGGGGATCAGCTGAACTCCGTCCCACCGCCCCCGCTGCAGATAGAGCTGCCCCAGCTTGGCGACGTCCTCGGTGCGGGCGTGCAGGCCGGTGAAGCCCAGCTCCCGGCCGGGCGGCCAGCTGTGCCAGCCGACCGGCCCGATTCCGAGGGGGTCGAGCAACCGCGGCCGCAGGTACTGGGTGAGGGACATCCCGGCGTGGCGCTGAATGATGCTGGCCAGCGTGTAGGTGCAGGGCTGGTTGTACGCGAAGACCGTGCCCGGCTCATGGTCGGGCGGGATGAGCAGGAACCCGCGGACCGGCTCGGCCGGGTCGCGCTCGAGCGCCTCGATCAGCGTGTCCCGGCTGTGGCCGCTGGCCATCGCGGCGATGTGACGGATCTTCACCGACCGGCTGCGCGGGTCGGTGATGTCGGCGGCGAACTCACCGAAATGGGAGACGACCGTGTCGTCCAGCTCGAGCAGCCCCTCGGCCTGCGCGAACGCCGCGGCGGTGGAGGTGAAGCTCTTGCTGATCGAGTAGAGCAGATGGGGCCGTTCGGCGGTGTACGGCGCCCACCAGCCCTCCGCCACCACGTGCCCGTGCCGCACCACCATCAGGCTGTGCATCTCGATCGCGGGGTGATCATCCACGGCGTCCAGGAATCTGAGGATCGCGGCCGGATCGGCCTGCTGATCCGCCGGCCTGCTGCGCGGCAATGACCTCCCCATGATGTGAGCGTAGGACAAGTCAAAGACGGCCCGCGAGTTGACGTCGCGACCGGGCAGGCGAGGATGGTGCGATGAGCAGCACCCGGGAGACAGCCCTCGACCTCATCAGCTTCATCGACGCGTCGCCGTCGCCGTATCACGCCACCGCGGAGGCCTTGCGCCGGCTGACCAAGGCCGGCTTCACCGAACTGGCTCAGGCGGACCCCTGGCCGTCCGGTCGCGGCCGCTACGTCGTGGTCGATGGCGGGTCGCTGTTCGCCTGGATCGTGCCCGAGGGCGCGACCGCCGGCTCCCCCTTCCGGCTGCTCGGTGCGCACACCGACAGCCCCACACTCCGGGTCAAGCCCCGGCCCGATACCGGCCGGGCCGGCGTCCGGCAGCTCGGCGTCGAGGTCTACGGCGGCCCGCTGCTCAACTCGTGGCTCGATCGCGACCTCGGCCTGGCCGGCCGGGTGGTGGTCCGCACGCCGGAAGGTCCCCGGGTACGGCTGGTGCGGGTGCACCGGCCCGTGCTGCGGGTCCCGCAACTGGCGATTCACCTGGACCCCGGCGTACGGGAGGGCCTGAAACTCGACGCGCAGCAGCACGTCGTGCCCATCTGGTCGCTGGGCGCCCCGGACCCGGGCGGATTCGCGCGCTTCCTGGCCGCCGAACTGGACCTGCCGCCCGGCGACGTGCTGAGCCACGACGTGGTGACCTACGACCTGACCGGTGGCACCCTGGCCGGGGCCGATGAAGAATTCGTGAGCGCGGGCCGCCAGGATGACCTGGTTTGCTCGCACGCGTCCGTGACCGCGCTGTGTGACGTGGCCGGGGGCGACGTGGCCGGGATATCCGGCGTGCCCGGCCGGCCCGCCACGGAGCACGTCAGCGCGGTGGTGCTGTTCGACAACGAGGAGATCGGCAGCCAGTCGGCGACCGGCGCCCGCGGGGCCTGGCTCGGCCGGCAGATGGAGCGAAGCGTGCTCGCCCGCGGCGGCGGCCGCGACGACTTCCTGCGGTCCGTCGCGAGCTCGCTGCACGTCTCCGCCGACATGGGCCACGCCACGCACCCCAACTACGCCGAGCGGCACGAGCCCGAGCACTGGATCACGCTCGGCGGCGGCCCGGTGGTGAAGGTGAGCGCCAATGTCTCCTACGCCTCGACGGCACCGACGCAGGCGGCCTTCCTGCTCGCGGCCGAGCAGGCCGGCGTGCCGGTCCAGTACTTCGTCAACCGCAGCGGCGTGCGCGGCGGGTCGACGATCGGCCCCATCGTGGCCGCGGGCCTGGCCATTCCGACCGTCGACGTCGGCAACCCCACGCTGGCCATGCATTCGGCCCGGGAACTGTCCGGTACGGCGGACGGCGCGATGATGGTCGCGGCGATGAAGGCCTTCCTGGCCCCGGCCTAGCTCGCTGGCCGCAACGAAGCGGCACCCGGCGCAGAAGACCGAGCGCAGAAAGACCGAGGGCGGAAATGGTCCGGTACTCCGAGGATCCAGCGGTGCAGGTCGAGGCCTACAACCTGCTCGGCACGCCGGCCATGATCAGGGAACGAATCCGCCTGGACCGCCGCGCCGGCGTCAGCACGCTGGCCCTCAAGCTCGCCGGTCCGCTGGACGCGCGGCTCGCCACCCTCGCTGAGCTGATCGAGCTGGCCGGCGAGGTCAACCGGGAGCCGGCGCCGGGAAACCCGGTCCCGGCCGCGCCCCAGTGAAGCCCCGTGAATCGGCCCTCCACGACCCGGTGGCCGCGCTCATGCCGTGGCTAGCCTCGCGGGGGCTGCCGCTGGCCCGCAGGGGTTCGGCCGCCCGCAGGGGCTGGGCCGCCCTGCGGGGGTGGGCCGCCCGCAGGGGCTGGCCGCTGACCGCCACGGCGGGGCTCGTCGTGATCGGGATGGTGACCACGACCTGGGGCGCCTCCCTGCTCGGGAAGCCGGACTGGGCCCTTCCCGATGACCTGTGGCGGACCCTGGTCGCCGCGCAGCGGCTGCAGCACGGAAATCTGAACGGCCTGTACACGCCGCCGACCGCGCTGGTCAGCTTCCCGGGCGCGGCCGTCATCCTTGTCCCGCTCGTGGCCGTCACCGGCGCGGTGGGCCTGTCCCTGCAGATGCCGGGCCCGCTGAACGCCCATCCCGCCGTGTGGCTGCTCGCCGGTCCCTACGAGATCGCGCTCGCGGCGCTGGTGCTGTTCGCCGCGGACGCGATCGCCGAGCACCTGAACGCGTCCTGGCCGGAGCGGGCGGTGCTCGCCGCCGCGGGCGCCGTCGCGTTGTGGGGCGTCACGTTGCGGTTCGGGCATCCCGAGGACGCCGTGGCCGTCGGGCTGTTCCTGTACGGCATCCTGGCCCTGGCGCGGGCCCGGGCAAGTGCGCGGACAAATACCCGGGCAAATACCCGGGCAAATACCCGGGCAAATACCCGGACCCGGCGGCCCGGGTACTTGCCCGCGTGGCTCATCGGCGCGGCGGTGGCGGTCCAGCCGCTGGTCCTGCTCGCGCTGCCGCTGGTCCTGGTGGTCACCGAACGGCGGCTGCGGGCCGGCTTCCTCGCCCGGGCAGCGGCTCCCGGGGTGCTGGCGCTCGGCGTCGCGGCCGCGGCCAACTGGCACGCCACCGTCGGCGCGGTCACCAGCCAGCCCAACTCAACGACGATCAATCACCCCACGCCGTGGACCTCGCTGGCCGCCCACCTGGGAGGCGGGATGGTCGCGGCCGGCCCGGCCCGGGCCCTCGCCGTCCTGGCCGCGTGCGGGTGCGCGATCGCGGCGGGGCGTCACTGGGCGACGGCGATGCGAGGAGCAGCCGGGCCGGGACCAGCCGGGCCGGGAGCGACCAGGCCGGGAGCACCCATGCCGGGAGCGGAGTGGAGCCCGGAAACGCTCGCCCGGCTGCTGTGGTGGATCGCCGTGGCGCTCGCGCTCCGCTCCGTGTTCGAGCCCGTGATGGTGGCCTACTACGTGTGGCCCGTGCTCGCGGTGGCGCTGATCCCGGCCGTACGGAACTGGCCGCGCCTGGCCGCCGTCGCCGTCGTGACGGCGGGAGTGACGTTCGCCGCCCAGCTTCCGTGGCATGACCCGTGGAGATGGTGGCTCCTGATGATCACGGGGCTCACGCTCGTCCTCTGGCTCGCCCGCGTCCCGGCCGCCGGAACTCCGCAACCTCATCAGCCGCGGCCTGGACCGGCATGACGGGGCAGAAAGTCACCGCCGGCGCTCTTCTCGTCCCAGCCATCCCTGTTCAGCGGTCTCCGAGCGCCGAACGTATATTGAGCCGGTGAAGCCGCCGCGCCGCCTGTCGATTCCGGGCTGCATCGGCTGCGGGGCGATGAGGCAGTATGAGAGCTGCGCGGGGGCCTGCCGTGAGCGCAGGCTCGAGCTCGTCAGGGGCAGCGATTACGACGAGCTGACGGCGGTCGCGGCGGCCTGTCGCGTTCGCATCGAGGGGTTCCGGGGTGTCGTCGGGGAACTGGCCCGCACAGAACCGGGCCCGGGCCAGTGGCGGGCCGCGTATGAGGCGCTTCAGCCGCCGGCGCGTTCGGCGCTGCGGGGCTCCGGGCCCGCAGCCGGGGCCCGCGATGAGGATCTGCCTTCACCCGCGGAGGCCGTGACCGTCTGGCGCTGCCAGGATTGCGGGGGCGTCGATGCTCCGCAGCCATGCATCGACGTGTGCATCTGGGGTCCGGCCGACTGGGTGGACGCGGCCTCCTATGAGTCGGAGCGGTCGCGGGCGGCCGTGGATCGCGAGGTTGAGCGGTCGCTGGCCGGGCTGCTCCGCAGGTTCGCGTTCACCACGCCGCGTAACGGGCAGTGGGAACGAAGCTGGCGTGCCTTTCAATCGCAAGCGCGCCTCGCTTTCCCGTCGGGGAAATCACGCAGCGTTGCGAACGAGATGGCCATCCGGCAGGCCCGGGCCGAAACAATCGATCGTGAAAAACCCGGAACCCGCACTTGACGTCGCGAGCTGGGTCCGCGACCGGGACAGGCGCGAACTGCGCACGACCGCCATCACGCTCGCAGCGGTCCGGTACGGCATTGCCCGGCTGCCAGACGGACGCAGGAAGCGGAGTTCGGGGCTTGAGACGGCCTGAAACGAAGATGGCAGCCGAACAGGCCGAGATGAGCCGCCGGGCCTCTCGGCGGCGGCCGTCGTGACCGATATCAGACATGGGCGAGTGCGACCGCTTCAGATACGTGGAACTGGTTCGGCGGCACATCGAGCCCGTAGTGCTCGCGCAGTGTCGTGCCTTCGTACTCCTCGCGGAACAGCCCTGCTCGCCGCAGGATGGGCAGCACCTGATCGATGAATGTCTGCAGGCCTGCGGGCAGCGCCGGAGCCATGATGTTGAACCCGTCGGCCGCACCGCCGCTGAACCACTCGACGATAGTGTCCGCGACCTGGTCCGGCGTACCGGCGAACTCGAAGTGGCCACGGCCGCCACCGAGCCGCGAGAGGATCTGCCGGACCGTAAGGTTCTCCCGCACGGCCATCTCGATGATCAGGTCGGACCGGCTCTGCGAGCCTTCCAGCGTGGGCCGGGCCAGCACCGGGTCAGGCAGCGGGGCATCGAGCTCGAAGTCGCCGGGCTCGAGCTCAAAGACCCTGGACAGGGCCAGCAGGCCGTACTCTGGCACCCGTAGATCGTCGAACTGCTTGGCCAGGGCCCGTGCCTCTCCCTCGGTCGACCCGATATAGGGCACGATGCCCGGCAGCACGATCACGCCGTCCGGGTGACGGCCGGCCGCGCGAGCGCGCTTCTTGATGTCGGCATAGAACCCGGAAGCGCGCTCGTAGGTCTGGTGCGCGGTGAAGATCGCCTCGGCGTGCCGCGCGGCGAAGTCCTTGCCGTCCTCCGAGGAGCCGGCCTGCACGAGCAGGGGGTAGCCCTGCGGGGGCCGCTCGACGTTGAGTGGCCCCGCGACCGTGAAGTGCTGGCCCCGGTGGCTGATCTGGTGAATCCGGGCCGGGTCGGCGTACCGTCCCGTCGCCTTGTCGGCCACGACGGCTTCGGACTCCCAGCTGTCCCACAGCGCCTTCGCGACGGAAAGGAACTCCTCCGCCCGGGCGTAGCGGGCGGCGTGGCCGGGCCGGTCATCCAGCCCGAAGTTCGCCGCCTCGTCCGCCCCGGCCGAGGTGACGATGTTCCAGCCGGCCCGGCCACGACTGACATGATCGACCGACGCCAGCCGCCGGGCCAGGTTGTACGGGTCGTTGTACGTCGTCGAGACGGTCGCGATGAGCCCGATGCGCTGGGTCGCCTGCGACAGCGCCGTCAGCAGCGTCAGCGGCTCAAGCTGGCCCGGCGGCCGGAACTCGCCCGTTCCCGTGGTCGCGGGCCCGTCCGCCAGGAACAGCGAGTCGAACTTCGCGCTCTCGGCGAGCCGGGCGAGGCCGATCCAGTGGTCCAGATCGAAGTCGGCCCGCGGGTTGCTGTCCGGCCGCCGCCACGAGGCTTCATGGTGGCCGGCCTCCATCAGGAACGCGTTGAGATGCAGCTCCCGTCGCTTGTCAGTCACCGCAGTTTGTCCCATCCCTCTCTCGGACGGCCACCATCAGCGATTCAGGTGCCGGGAGTATTCATGCTGTCGTAGCCCGCCGGGAGAACGTTCGTCGAGATCGACGCGATGTTCACCGCCTTCTTGATCTGGCCGGCCTGCAGGAACGCGTCAGCGAGGGTCTGCTCGGCCTGGACGTCCGAGGAAGCCACCGGAGCGATCCAGAACTCAGAGGAAGGCACCACGGCCTTGGCATCCGCCAGCGAGATGCCGTCCTCCTGGGAGAGCGCCTGCGCATACTCGTCCGGATGCTTGTTGGCCCAGGCGAACTCGCCCGACAGCCGCTCGAACAGATCCGTGAACGCCGCTCGCCTCGCCCCGGTCAGGTCCCTGTTCGGCGCGACGTAGTAGTTGCTGATCTGATCGTTGGGCGGAAGACCCTTGACCAGGATCCGGGCGCCCTGCTGGAGCGCGAGCGATACCTGCGGGTTCCAGATCGCCCAGGCATCCACCTTGCCGCTGGCGAAGGCCGTGGCGCCCGCCGCCGGGGAGAGGAAGTCCAGGTGCACGTCGCTGGGCGTCAGCCCGACGTTCTTCAGCGCGAGCAGGACCAGCCCGTGCGCCGAACTGCCCTGCGGGACCGCGATCTTCTTGCCCTTGAGCTCCGCGGCGGTCTTGATCGAAGAGCCCTTCGGCACGATGATGTCTTCGTCGGGGACCGTCGTGTTGATGTAGTGGGCCACTCCCACGACGCTGAAGCCGTACTCCTGAGCCGCGCCGGTGATGGGCGGCACGTCACCCACGGAGCCCAGGTCGATGTCGCCGGACGCGGCGGCCTGGATCAGCGGCGGGCCGTAGGTGAACCGGGCGTAGGTCACCTTGTACGGCGCGCTGGCGAAGGCGCCGGTGATCTTGGCCAGGGCCTGGCTGCCGTCGCCGCCGTTGTCGCCGATGACGAAGCTGTACTGGCTCCACTGGGGGTGGCTGACGGTGCTCGATCCGCCGAACCCGGTCAGCTTGGCGGACGAGGACGAGGGCGAGGACGAACTTGAGCTGCACGCGGCCAGGGCGCTCGCGCCGGCGAGCAGCGCGACGGCAGTAGTCAGCCGGGTCGGTCTGAGTCGCATCGATTTCCTGCGCTTTCTTTTATGGTTTGGGCGTGGTCAGTGCTAGTTGGCGAGCCCGAGATCGGCCAGCAGGGCGGCGCGGAGGTCCTCACGGCTCACGCTCGCCTCACGGTCAGCGGCCGACAGGGTCACCGAGTGGGACGTGTCGACGCGTCCCTGGCTCATCACGACAATGCGGTCAGCCAGCGCGATCGCCTCGTCGACGTCGTGCGTGACCAGCAGCATGGCCGCATGGTGCTCCTGCCGCAGCGCGCGCACCAGGCCGTGCATGCGACGGCGGGTGATGGCGTCGAGCGCCGCGAACGGCTCGTCGAGGAGGACCAGCTCGGGGTCGGAGACGAGAGCCCGCGCCAGGGCCACCCGCTGCGCCTCGCCGCCGGACAATTCCTTCGGCCACGCCCGCTCGCGGCCGGCCAGCCCGACCTCAGCCAGCGCGTCCCGGGCTAGCTGCTCGGCATCCGGGCCATGCAGCCCCAGGGTCACGTTGCGCAGGGCGCGCTGCCACGGCAGCAGCCGGTCGCCCTGGAACACGATGGCCCGCCGGGCCGGCACTTCCACGGTGCCGCCGTCCGGCCGGTCCAGCCCGGCCAGCAGCCGCAGCAGCGTGGTCTTGCCGCACCCCGAGGGGCCGAGCAGCACGACCAGCTCCTCGTCGGCGATCGTCAGGTCGAGGTGATCGAGGACGACGCGGTCGCCGAACCGGCGAACCACATCATCGACGAGCGCGCCCGCCTGCTGCCTGGCCGGCGTCACGCTCGCGGTGCTCATGACGCCTCGTAACTGGGCCGCCACTGCAGCAGCACCCGCTGCAGCAGGCGCACGAACTGGTCGGCGAGCAGCCCGAGGATCGCGTAGATCACCAGCCCGACGAACACCTGGGTGGTCTGCAGGTACGTCTGCCCGTTCGTGATGAGGAAGCCGATCCCGGAGTTGGCGTTCACCGTCTCGGCCGCGACCAGCCCGAGAATGCTGTAGGCGAGGGAAAACCGCAGGCCAACCAGGAAACCTGGCATCGCTCCGGGGAATATCACCCTGGTCACCAGGCGCCACCGGCCCGCGCCCGTGGTGTGCGTCATCTCGACCAGGCGCTGATCGACACCGCGGATGGCCGCGAACAGGTTCAGGTACATGGGCACGAAGGCGCCGAAGGCGATGATCAGCACCTTGGGCAGCTCGTTGATCCCGAACCATACGATCATCACCGGCAATATGGCCAGGATGGGAATCGTGTTGAAGATCTGCACGATCCCGTTGAACAGGTTTTCGCCGCTCGACAGCAGGCCGCCGATCACCCCCGTGACGATGCCGATGCCCAGGCCCAGGGCAAGCCCGATGGCCGCCCGGCGCAACGAGATCGCCAGGTCCGGGCCCAGCACTCCCTGCCGCCATAGCTGCGCCGCCGTGCGTGCGATCGCCGTCGGCGCCGGCGCGTAGGTGGGGCCGAGCACACCGAGCTCGGCGAGAATCTCCCAGACGATGAGGATCACGACCGGTGTCGTGTAGATCCCCAGCGGCCACCTCAGCCGCCGTCGCCATCTGGTGAAAGCACTGGTCCGCCGCGAACCGGCGGCCACGAACACCTCACGGGCCTGCGCTGGCGCCGAAGTGTCTGTCGCCGGCGCCGGCGCGTCCGTCGCCGGCGAGTATGCCTCGCCGACCGCCGGGTGAGGACTGATCTCCGTCATGCCGCAGCCTCCAAGTTCCGCGGGTAATGCGATACGTCGTCATGCCACTCGCTGGACTTTGACGTCCCGCTGTCGACCGTGGGCACGCTCGCCCCGCCGGGA